>Ga0180431_10003363_pt1 | contig 20656 bp, 41 predicted proteins | sample SS_ome_11_FD_132459 | JGI IMG/M metagenome (GOLD analysis project Ga0180431, IMG submission 132459) | Hypersaline lake sediment archaeal communities from the Salton Sea, California, USA - SS_1_MS_1 metaG | ecosystem: Environmental > Aquatic > Non-marine Saline and Alkaline > Hypersaline >...
ATCATCACAATTTAAAGTAGTGGATGTTGTAATTATTGTAGTGGTTGTAGTAGTAGTTGTAGTAGTACTTGTACCATCAGAGTATATATTTCCACTAGTCCATGATATATCCCTTCCATAATCTGAATAAATGTTTTTAGTATGTCTTGCACAATTACTTAATGTAATTCCATCATATTCACATCTAATCAATCCATCTGTATCACCAACTGCATAAACATGACTATCATCTATTGCAACTCCTCTATAAGTAGCAGCACCATTTCTATATACATCTGTATCACAACTTTTATTTATAGTAGTTAAACCTTGATGGGAACCTGGTTTATCAGATGGTATAACACAAGTATTATTATAACAAGAAGCCGCACCACCACCATTTATACTAATATCACCATTATCATAACATATAGTAGCACCATTATCTTTATTTTTTATATAACATATTGGGGCATAACACATTAAAACAAAATCATCTGTTACTGCTACCGCCGATTCTCCATCGCCACTTCTTGATACACTCCATTTCAACGATTCATTATTCATATAATAAGCATACATATTATTGTTTGCTTCTTCTTTACCACACATAATATATATTTCATCATTCAATATTCCAAAATCACCTGCGCAGCCAACGTCCCAATTATCTTTTATAGTACCATTTTCTTTATATAGTATATATAAATCATTATTTCTTACTCTAGTAGTATAAACATAATTTTCATCTACCTGCAATCCATAAAGATGATATTCATCATCTATAGCAGTAGTCCATAATTGTGAACATGTAGTTTTATTATAAGCATGAACATATCCTTTAAGTCCATCAGCATTGTATATAGAAGTCATTAAATAAAGTCTATCTTCATCTATTGCTATTCTATCAGCATCTTTACTATTTGTACAACTACCATTATTGTTTAATGTTGGTCTATGCCACCATTTACCCCCAGCATATTCTGTATGATATATTTCATCTAAATCATTTTCATAATATCCATTATTCCACGCTGCATTTACAGCTATTATTAATAGAAAAATTACTAATCCTATGAGGAATAGCTTAAAATATTTCATATTCAATCAAAATTTAAAGCCTTACCCATTATATTTATGAACATTAAAAATACTGTTATTATAATCATAGATGGTAAAACATTTATACCAAACTGAATTAAGTTTCTTAATTCAGTTAATGAGTCTTGTTGTTGTGTATTAACAACAAAATCAACTCCATTATAATCGGTATTCAAATCAAAACATTCTTGTTTGCTTATAGTATCATTAAATGAGGCTTGAATACAATAATCGCCTTCTTCTAAATTCTTTAAAACATATTTTCCATTTACTCCCGTTTTTGTTCTTTTAACTTGAAATCCATCAGTATTAGAAACTGTTACATAACCATTAATTATAACAGATTTATGACCACTATTATCTTCTCTATAAAAAGTTCCACTAACAGAATAATAATCTTTATCTTCATCAAACATTTCTATTCTATCTTTTCTTTCATAAATATTTCCTTTTCTGTTATAATCTAAAATCACATCTCTATATCCTTCTTTACTTAAAAGAACCCAGTAATTAGATGATGGTATATTTCTAAATTTAACATATCCATCATGGTTGGTATTCAATGTCAATGTATTATATACACTTTCCTCAACTAATTCAACTAAAACATCTCTTAGTGGTTCATTAGTTGCCCCATTTATAACAGTTACTTCATATGAATAAGAAGAAGTAGCAGTATAATCATCTTGTATAATTAAAGCAATATTTTGTGTAATATTTTTTGATTCATTACAATATAACATTCCAGTTAAGTAATCACCGTGTGCAACTTTTTGACCGTCAAATCTAAGTTGAAAATTGGTATGTAATGGTATTTTATGGTTAAAATAAAATTCTCCATCAGTTAATGTAGTCGTGTATTCATTATTACATTCTCCATAAGTACATCTTTCAAAATATTCAACACCAACATTATATAATCCACTACCTGTATCATTTGAGGTTACAAATCCAGTTAAACTACAATATTCACTCCTATTATCCTGTGGTATATCATTGTAATTAAATTGGAAATATCTTGTTTCAGAATCTTCATTCATTTCAAATTCTAAAAAATGTTGTGGTGATGTAATATAATCATCATGTATAAAACTAAATGTAAACACTTTTCCAAAATAATTATCTGTAATTAACCATGTTACCTCACCACTTGCATTACTATATTTTGTTGGTAAACTACCACCTTCATCTATTGCAACCTGTACCTGTACATCTTCTAAATTATTCCAATTTTCATCTTTAACAATTATCTTTTGATTAAGTATTGTTTCTGATGATAAATAATGGGCTATTGTTAAATTATTTAATGCCCCATAAAAATGTAAAGGTTCAGAATATTCATCATTGTGTCCATTTACATAAGATACATACAATCTATAATCATATCCTTTTTCTTGATTATAAAATACTATTGGTTTACCAGTTAAAAATTTTATATCTTCCGTATAATATTCACCACCAACATCTACTTGCAACTCAACATATCCATCTGTAACATATGTTGAGTTTTTTGCATATAAAACATCTGCTATAATATTACCATACTTTATATTATCTAAACCTTCCCCTGTTACACTTTCATTTTCTTCCCCTACATAAACATAATTTATATCCGATTCTACAGTATTCCCGTGATTATCTGATATTTGAACATACCATGATAAGTATCCACTTTCATCTAATTCTACATCATAACATCTCGTTCCACTAGAACCGTATTCCCCTTCATCTGTTAATGTTTCTACTACCATATAAGAATATATATTATCTTCACATGAATCCGATACCTCAAAACAAAATTCTACCGTATCTCCATAATTATAACTTGAAAAATCACCAGGAGAAATTAAATTTACTTGTGCTGTTATTGTTTCAGCGGTATAAGACAAACTATTTCTATCTATAACATAATCTAATAATGGATAATATGTAGCATTGGATATTCCTACATCTTGAGTACTATTAAATAATGTAGCATAAAGTATTCCACCATTCTTATTTAACTGCATTAAATCAGCATTTGAACATTCACACGCTTCTACAACTCCTATAGGTACATTAGGACTTCCACCAAAACCAAAATCTAATAATATATCAACTGATGATGGATTAAATTTATAATTGTAGTATTGATTAACACTATAATCAGATGATGTATATATTAATGAGCCGCTATATGCAAATGTTTGTTGTGCATCTACATCATAACCTGTTGGAGATTGAACACTACCTGTAGAAACTAATACTTTTGTGTTTTTATTCCAAACACTTTTAGTATGGTCGTGATAAACGAATAAATAATCTCCCATCACCACAATACCAGTACCTTGATGTTTCCATGTTGGGTGTGCCTCATTTAAATTAATAGAAGAATCATAATTACCATATTTATCAAATATCAATAGTTTATCTGCTGATATTACATAAACATAATCTTCATCTACAGCTATCGAATTTGCATCAGGTAAACCAGTCTTATAATCATCTTTTTGTGTAGCATTTTCGATATAAGAATCCATATTTACCGTATATAATGTTGCACCATTTACTTTATTAAAAATCTTTAACATAGTATGATTAGTGACATATACTTTTCCACCATCAACTACAGCCGACATCGGATACCTTAATGCACCACTCCATAATGAAGTACCAGTAAACAAATTAGCGGCAGATATACTATTAGTATTGTAGTTAGTATAATAAGCTATACCATCCTCATATACAATAGATGATATATCACTACCATCCACTCCCGTATCACTACATGATATATTAACAGGATTATCACAAATTACTTTATCACACAAATAAATATTATCTCCATTTAAACCAACAAAATAATTTACATCAACATCTTCATATCTATCAATACAAAATTCTGCACTCGCCATACCCATTAATGAGAAGAATATTAGGAAAGATAATATTCTCCTTTGATTACGTTTTTTGTAACCTGCCCATCTTATATTATTCTTTCCTAACATCTTTCATTTCCTCTATAGATGAAGAATCTTTTTTTTCTTCATCTTTTTGTATTTTTTGTTGTATGGCATGGCGAAACACCTTTTAATCTAATCATCCATTTACGGACGTGAAACCAGCGGCTATTATTAAACCACCAATAAAAAGTCCACAAATTCCCAATGCAATTATAAACAAGTATGCGTTACTTTCTATTAATTGTTGTATCATAGAAGGATTAGTAAAAGCATCGTTTGGATTCCCTCGTGATTTAATAGTATAATTTACTATATTACCCAATATTATAGTATCGTTATTATTGTATTTCCCCAATATACGGTCGTGGTCTGTCATTAAAATAATCAATTCATCACTTCCAACTCTAGATAAATCATCATAAATAACTTTAATAATACCATATGAAATAGGAAATAAACTCTGATATGATTCATTATCTCCCTGTATATCATATGTAAAACTACTATCTTGATAATCAGACTTCCTTATTATAACATAATGATAATCCGTTGTTGTTGTTGCTACAACGCCCCATCCATCAGCATTAGTTAAATCATCATCTAGAAGGGATGTGTTATCAATGCGGTTTAAGAGGGATATATTAGCATTCTCTATTGGAAGTGATGTATAATAATCCGTAACCTTTACACTAAGTGTATGTGCATAAACATTTGTTGCCAACAAAACAATAAGTAAAAAAGATACTCCTTTAAGAAAATGGATAGAGGGGATAATATTTTTATTAACTGATTGTTGAGCGGCTTCTAACATTAAAATAACCTCCTACCCATAAGTATTCTAATGCCTCCTATAATGAGAGTAGCTAATACTAAAAAATAAATTAAACCAAATAAGAGTTTTGATAATATATCTTGTGTAAAGTCCATATCCACATCAACAGAATTAATCCTGCGATATAAAATAACGTCTTTTGTAGCATCAACATCGACACACTCATTATAATAACAAGTAGACTCACTAATATTATTAATACAATACTCATATCTACCTTCGACATTTTCAAAACACCAATAGGAAGCAATAGATGAGTCTATTAAACAAAAAAGAATTAGAACATATATATATTTTACGTTCATTGTATATAGATAATATATTGTAAATTGGCGTACTCCCCTCTCTCTAGTGGTTGAGAGAGGGGAAGTACATCCCTATATATAGTAGTATATAGGGATTAGGTTTTTCATTTTAGGTTAATCCTTAGACTCCCCTAAAACGGTTTGTGAGTCCGCGCAGGACTGCATCAAACAAACCTAGTATGAAGCCTACAACAGCCAGGACGATGAGTAGCGGTACTAGTGCTACAACAACGTCTACGATTGCCGTAAACACCGTTGCGGAATCTGAAATTAGATTTCCAATCTCAGTCCAATTCACAGCGGTAGTCATTTTATTTTTTGCTCCATAGATGGCATCTTTACCACCTATAAAGCTTTATAACATAAGCCTTTATAAGTTAATAGAAAAGTTAACATAAGAAAAATAAATTAATGGTAGAAGAAAATCAATGTTTTCCCTCTACCATTTTAGGTGATTCATTCTGTGCAATTTCTACTATATATTTTTGTATTTCAGACTCTATCCTTAGATTGGCAACTATTTGCTCGCCTGTTTCTGCATCTATAGCAACGTGTTTTATTCTATCATATAATTCTTGTGCATCATTTGTAAATGGTGAGCAATTCGTATCATTAAATTTATAATTTCTATTCCATTCCTCACAATAATTTCCAGTGTTTATACCGTGTGGTTCATAACATCTTGATAATACATTAACTTCCGTGGCTAATTCTCTATGTTGTTGTATTAATACATTTAAACATTTCTTTTCCATTTGTATCCTTCCGTATTGGTATCCACTTAAGAATCCCATCATTGTAAAAAACAATGCTAGTAAAACAAATGCGGCAACCAACATCTTTCTTAATTTTTCTTTTTCCAACAATATCTCTAATTCATCTATCATTTTAATACTTCCATGTTTTTTGTTTTTGTGTTATTATCAAACCTTCTTTATTCATTTTTATATTAATTTCTAATGTATATGGACTATTTAACATTTCTGTAATAAGTTTAATTATTCCTTTATCTATCATTTTTATCACCTTTTTAATTCTTTCCAATTATTATATATATATATATATATATCATACATACTCCTAATAATTAATACAATAGCATAACATAATAATAAATATAATATCAATCCTATCAATGGCTTATAACCAAATCCTTCATTCATAATAAAGCTATACCTATTTCTTTTTGTAATTTTTGCCTATTTCTTTCAGAACGTATTAAATATTCTAAAAATTCATTTGTTGTTTTATATATAGTACCATCTTTAAATACTATGTTATGTATCTTTGTTTTTTCTATTTTTTCCATGATGAATTTTTAAACTTACTCCTTAAAATTATATCTCTTTTTCTGCCTTTACCATTATAAGGTTTTCCTTTATCAAGTTCCATAAAAACTTGTATAATTATATCAATATCTTTTTCACAATGAGGACATTTAATATATAATACGTCTTTTTGTTCTAAATTTTTCATCTTAGAAAAACGCCTTCTTTAATTTTCGCATTAAACCTTCTTCTTCTTTTAACTTCCTATCTGTACCACCATAAATCGATACTAAATTACGCCTTCCTTCACCTCTTAATGAAATAGTTAATTCCAATCTATGCCTATTTAATCTTTCATATTTCTTCATCATATCTAACATTGCAACGTGTTCTTTAAGTTGTTTCTTTTTCTTTTCATCTTTTTCAAATGTTTCATCTATTGCATGATTCAATAGATTATAAATATCTTCTCTAAATGCAATATGAGATTTAGAAGATTTATCTAACATATCCTCATACATAAATGTCTTATATACTAATTCATCAATAATAACAAATTTCCAAACTTTATCAATTTGGTCTTTATTTAAAATACTTATCATACGTATTTTATCTTTATCAAATAAAGCCTCTACAACATCTTTAAGTATTTGTTCTTTAACAGGTATATTAAGAGAATCCATACCCCCCATACCAGTCATTCCTATCATATCCATAATTTGTTTTTCTTCATCAGGTTTAATATAATTATTTGTATTATCAGGATTCATCCTTTATACCTCTTATGCATTTCAGGGGTCATTATACGTAAATCAAATACATTACATATATTATTTGAACAAGTGAAAGATATAAAACCATTAATATCTTTAACATACTTCATTAATTTACCACAATTCGGACATTCTAATAGTTTTGATACAGTCATTTTAATCCTTTATCTATTTCTTTTTTCAACATTTTTTGTGCATAATGTAAATCACATGATTTACCATTTTCAGCATCGGAATACCCTATTTGATATGCAATCAAACCAATTTTTACACACAATTCTTTAAACGCCTCTAATACCTTTTTATCTATCTTATTTAAAAAGGTTTTTTGTATACTATATTTTTTCATGTAAATAATCACCTATTTATTTTCTATACTCTTATAAACGATTCTCTAAATCTTTTATATACCTTTTTTCATTTTCTGTAATGCCTTCTTCTTTCATAAACTTTTCGCAAAAATACATTAAATTATATATTATTTCATCAACATCTTCTTTTCTATAACCAACAACATCCTCAACTCTATCATATATTTCCATCAACATTTTTACACCTCATTGCATCTCTATAAAATTTAATCTAAATGTTCTATTGCAATAAGTACAAACTATAACATCATAATTTCTAAATGTTTCTTTTTGTATTTCTGTTTTTACCAAACACTTTGGACATTTAAATCTCATTTTTATTTAAATGTATTCCAACTTTTACATTAAACTCTTCAATTTTTAACTTCTATAATAAAAAACCTCATTTTGAATTACAATCAGTATTTTTATATTCATAAACTTCACTATCTATATTATTTAAATCTTTATTAACTAAAACTTGACCTTTTATTTGTTTACCCCCAAATTTTTGACCTATATTATAACTCCATTTAAAGTAGTGAATACAATACTCTTTAATTTGCCACCATAATATTTTTATTGTATCTATCATGTAAATTTCTCTTTTATCATTATTTCTAAATTCTGCGTTGTAACTTCATGTTCAGGAAATGAACACTCCATTAAATTAGATATATAATCTAGTGTATGTTTTAATGTAGATAATCTATTTAAGCTACATTTTATTTCGAGTAAATCACCTGTTTTAATAGAGTTTTTAAAACATATAGCTTCATTTTTATATCTTTGTAAATTAATATCATAATCCATCTTTATCCTTTCATACACTTTATTAGCTAACATTATTGAACCTCAATAGTCCATATTAAAACATCTTTTTTACAATCCTTTACTACATTAAATTCTTTTATTTTTAATCCTCTTTCACTAAATAATTTAATTAACGATTGTTCTAATGTAAAAAAAGACATATTACCTTTTTTAGGTTTTGTACTACTTCCCACTTTTCCCTTATTAGATTTTTTAGTATTCATTTATTTACCTCATAAAAGCAAATAATGTCATCGCCATTATTAACATTCCAATTAACATTCCAAAAATTCCAGACATTAATATCATACGAGATGGGACATCATCAAATTGGTCTACCCATTTACTAGAAAGTATAATATCCATTTTACGAGTAAAATCAGCGGCTCTAGGATGAGTATGCGTAGACACCTTACAGGTAATTCCAATATCTTTAAGTATTTCTTCCCATTCATCGTATGATTTTGTAGATTGTATATGTTTAACAACAGGCGTGTTTCTCAGTGAAGCTTCATCTATTATCTTCTGTCCTTTTTCATTTGGTTCACGCATATTAATTAACGTAACAGACTCATCCCGTAAATCAACTGTTTCATGCCAATTATTATAACATATAAAACATGGTTTCTCTAAATCCAAATCGTAATATTTTGTCATGTCTCTAGTAAAAAACAACATTCCTAATTGTTCTACAGATACAACAATTTCACTAGGAGATAGTACAGCATCTAATCTAACTTTTTGTCCATTACCATCTATGAAATCAACATAACAATTCTTTTTTTTACTTAATTTAGCACCTGTTTTAGTGGATTCTTTCAATAGGTTTAAACTACCCATTGCATCAAACATTCCCTCACGCATACCTACTACAGTTTTTCCTATTCCACTAAATAATCCTTTACGTTTTGCCATTCTTTATTGCCTCAATTATTTTTATATGTTTTTCCTCTAAAATCATCCTACTTGTTTGTGCCTTACACGTTTTAAATATATAAATCTTCATATCTTGTAATGAAGAATTTTCACTTAGTTCACCATTACTATTCTTTATAATGGATTTTACTTCATCAGCGGAAAGTCCTAGTGTAGTGCTTTTTCCCATCTTCATCCTTAAACCTAATGTTAAATTAGACATTTTTATAATCAACTCCAGTAACTTCATACATTATAGTTAATATTATATTCCTTATTAAAACATAAAATATTTTAAATATTATATTAAGTAATGGCATATTTGACAATATCAATAATATAAGTATATATGTAGCTAATTCACCCATAATACCCCTATATTTATATTTCTTATTATAAAAATTAAATGTTCGTATACCATTAATCAATCTTTTAGTTGAATAAATAACCAATAGTATTGATACTATTATTCCAACCTGCAATCCTATACCATTTATAAAAGCATCAATAACCATTAGCATACCTAAGCTTTTCATCAATATGTTCTATTTTCTTATTTATTCTATGAATTTCTTTTTTATAATTCATTAAAAATCTAGTCTTATCTTTAATTAATTCTTCTCTTTCCTTTTTTAACTTAGAAGTATTCACTATCATAATATTTACCTCTCTCATTATATTTACTATGTTTTAATATTTTAAATGAAAGTAATTCGTCAATAAAAACAAAGATAACCATAATAATTATAAAAGGTATAACAAAAAATAAAAATGAATATATTGTAAAATAATTGTTAATTATTATATTTAAACTAATAAAATGTTTGAATCTAAAATAATCATATATTGCTAACACTATAGCTATGACTAATGGTATAAAAAAGAAAAGAAATAGGATAGTTGATGAATCTACCATCCTTATTTCACTATATTAACCGGCGTCCAATAATCTTTGGCTTCATGTCCACCAAAAGATTTCCCTAGCTTTTTTGCTCTGAATTCAAATGTTTTGCCTTCCATTATCTTTATAGCATCAGTTATAGTATCAGCATTTATTACATCATCTTTTATCTTGCTAATACTAATTAGTTCCTCTAGGTATTTATGCAAAACACTTCCTTCGGCTACTTCTTCCTCAGATGAAGTATCAGTAAGTCTAATCCATTCATGCATCATTTTTGTTTTAGACTTACTTATTTTTTCCACCAAATTCTTAGGTGAAACAGGCACAATACTAATATGGTATTGTGTTTGTTCTTCTCCACTCTGTAATGTAGATACTTCTACATTTACAGAATCTACCTTACCGTTAAATTCGGTAAGTCCTTCACTTTTTTTTGTTTTCCATGCCATAGTAATTACCTAATGACTATAATAAAAAATATCATTATTAGATAATTTTTTTTCTATTTTTCTTTTCATTTCCATACCTTCTTTTCCATGCATGTTCTTTTTTTAAACGCTTCATTTCCATAGTTCTATAAATCATTTTATCTTTATAATGCGAATCAAAAACATGATTATCATAATTGCCACAAGTATCAATACATATACATTCTAAATACCATCCATTAACTCTTGAGTGTGATTTAAAATTAGAATGAACACAAGTCAAACATCTATTATTATGACAACGAGTCCATAAAGACTTTAATACATCATCATTAGCTAATACATCTAATGTATGTGAATCAACGTCATGCATAAAAACCACCTCTAGATTTTTTATAAGCATATAAAGCTAATAGAATAATAAATCCTAAAAAGAAAAAAGGTATAACAAAATCACCCATAAGAAGTATTAAAGCATAAATAGCATACAACAATAAAGCTATTATAATAAGTATAACTATTACCATAATAGCTATTGGTATCACTGTAAGCATTTTCTCAATCTATTATTAAATTCTCTCCTAGCCTCAGAAAATCCACCCTTTAACAATATATCATTATCATACTCTTTTAACCATTTATTAAGAGTCTTATGTAATATTTTACTAAGTTTCTTTAGAGAAGTAGTATAATCTTTATAAAGTATGAATCTACCATGTTTTGATTCTGTTGGCATCATTGTTATTATATTAGATGGTTTATTACAATGTTTACAACAATATTCAATTTTATAAACATCATATCTTTTAATCATTCTCATACATATTCTATAGTACTAATAAGCATTTTACTAACTCTTGCTCCTTTCTTAGTAAGAGAATAAACACCAATATATCCTTTATCTAATATATTATCTTTTTCTAAATATTCCATTAATGTTAAAGTTTTAACCATTCCACAAATAGCAGTATAAACAGAATTATCATATTTGTGTTTAACTCTTAAATTAATATCCTTCATTCTTAATAATTCGCCTTCTTCGAAAATTGATAGAATCTCCATAAACCATTTACTTCTCAACAAAGAAACCTTATCATAATAATTTAATTCTTCATTCATCTATAATCACAATTTCATCTTTATAAAAAATATTTTTGTAATTTAATCTCTCCTTTTTAATAGTATTCTAACACAATTCTTACAAATTATGTCATTATTTTCCGCTAATGTTTTTGTAGAAACAAAAGTAGAAAACCCATCAATTGCATACCAATCCCTTCTACATAAAGATAACTTTTCATTAGGTGGAAAAATATGTATTTTACTCATGTAAAATCTCCTTTTTTACTTTATCCTCTCAAGTCGTTGAAAATATATGAAATGGGGAGTTAGCCTATGATTGACGGATATGAAATATCCGACTAACTCTCGTAATCTATTATAACATAAGAGTATATAAATGACACAATATACAATACTCGAATAGTAGTAATGAAACATATCTATTAAACTATATATTATATAATATTTTTTCAATCCTCAAACGCTTTTACAAGTTTCCAGTTTATAAAAACCTCAATCTTTAAACCGCCATTTGATTTACTGTGGTCAATAACTCTAACAAACTCATAATCTTTTGAGTATTCCCTTATTATTCTTGAAATCTCAAAAAATTCCTCTATAGCTTTATTATTTGCATTCATTTTAATTCCATTCAACATTTAAAACTCTTTTTAATTTCATAAAAGTCATTGGGATTTTATCTTCATGTATCAATCCTTCTTTAACCTGTATCATCTTATCTATTTCATATTCATATTCTTTATTAATATACAATTTTATTAAATCTTCTATGTTACCTTGAAATCCATGTGTTGCAACTTTTATCCTATCATCAAATACAGCATATACTTTATTTCTAATAAACATTGCATCACCGAAAGCCTCAATTTGTAATCCCCCTAATTCGTCTTTTAAATGTTCTTTATGTGGTCTTATTGTTGTCATAATAGAATCTGTACTACTATGTATAGATTTATATTCGTGTTCTAACTCATGTAAATACGCTCTTGCACCACCAGTAATTAAAGTAGCTATAAATGGATTAAACAAACCCCCTGCCTTCCATTTCGTCATACACAATTCCATATCTTTATAATTCATATAGTATTTTTCTTCTACAGTTTGTACAAATTTTCCATAAAGAGAATTAAGTAATATCTTAAAGAAAAGATAATTGGGATTAGAACGTGGTGTTGTGTTTTTCTTATCAAAAAAGTATTTAACATATGTTTCTAATGGATTATATGATTTTTTATCGGGAATCCATATATAACCCTCACATTTATCTATATCAATTTCTTTCCTAATAATAGCTTCTTTAAGTTCATAAGATGTAGTCCATATATCATTTATATAACAATCTGATTTATATTTAAAATCGTGGTCGCATATTATAGGATAAGTACAATCTCTAACATATCCACTAACCTTATATATTCCTTCATAATCATAACATACACTAGAAGTCTGCCTATAACTTCCACTTGTAATAGGTGGCATATTCAACATAATAAAAGGATACATACTCACAACATCTAAAACATAAACATCTCTAACACGCTGCACCCCATCTAAATAATATCCATTCTTACCACCATGATAAGATAATAAAGCATAATTCATTATATCATTTCTTGGTAAATAAATATGTTCATTCTCTTTTAAACAATGCTTACAAAAATATCTTTGTGCTAATTGTGCTATAGAAACAGATAATGGTACATCAATACTTTCATGGAAATTAATAATATACTTACCTAAATACCATTCTGCTAATGCATCATTTTTAGCATACTCTAACATATAATCATCCAATATTTTTCTTTCACCTATACCATCAGGTCTTTTCATTTTCTTAATAGGTAAATCTAAATCCTTACATAAAGAATCCAAACTTTTTCTAAAAAAGTTAAAAGAATCTAATATTGTTATAATCTTTGGGTTCTTAAAAACCTGCTTAATATTTCCATGTTCATCCCTAACACTTTTAATTTTGCCTATCTTTATTTTACACATAAAAATTTTATTCGCATAAACTTCTATAGAAACATAACGTAAATTAGCAAAATCATAAAGATAAGTAATAATAAATTCGTCGTTTAAAAATTTATCCATGTATTTATAAAGTAAGATAGGTAAGTCAAATTTCATGTTATGAAAAAACATAACATTCTGTATTCTACTACCAGCTTCTTCTAAATAAGAATTTTTATCCAAATACTTAATAAATACATCTAATATATTATCTGTATCAACTTCATAAACCAGGGCTTCTTCATTATTATTACATAAAGAAAGTAAATAAGGAATACCATTATAAGTTTCAGTATCTCCAGCTAACACATTTACAAATTGTGGAAAGCTTCTATTAGACTTCTTTATACCCTTAAAATATTTGGGTATATAAACTTCCTTATCCATTTCTATTTAATTAGTCTTTTGTTCTTTTGTATTAAATATATCTGTTACATCAAGACTTTCAGGTATTACAGTAAATAAAGAAGTTTTATCTATATCATTTCTCCATTCATCAGGAAAAGTTTTATCTCTAGTAGCTTCTATTTGAAATGGTCTATACTCCCATTTCTCCTGTAACATACTTAAAATCTTTGTTTTGACATAATTACGTGCTTGTGGTAAAGTCATAAAACTAGGTTCAAATTTTGTAGCATAAAACTCGTTTACATCACCTGTTATATTATGTTTAACCTCATAACGATAAATTATAGTAGTACCACCCCTTGCAATTATCATCTGTGCGTCTAAATCAGATAATAGCTTTTTCTGTATTTTTACTGCACCAGCGGGAGATAAACCTTCTCTAATACGTTTCGCCATAACCTCTTTCCTATATCTGACCCTTCTTCTTAATTGTTTATCCGTTAATTGTCTACCATAATCACTCTTAATACTTGTCTTGTCTAAAACTTCATTTATAGTAGCACCTGGATTTTTAAGTAAATAATTATCAATATCAATATAAAGATTTAATCGCCTAGATTTTTCAACTGAAATCCTAGCCCTCTTTTCTATTCTCCTAACACGCTGTAAATAATTATATGTGCCCTTCTTTAATTCTAAGGAACGTATTAACGCCCTTTCATATTGTCTAACTTTTACTCTAGATGGTAATATAACACCTCTCCTAAATTGTTTTTTAATAAGATTAATTGCAACATTAGATAAAAATCTAGTTTTAATAGGTTGTTTTTTATATTCATTTAATAAATCAGCAAAACTTTTCTTTATATTCTCTAATGAAATTCTACCTTTTCTAACATCACTATATAATTTACGCTCACTTTTTGTATTTCTAAAAAAAGCTTTTCTCTCTTTTGAAAATGCTTTTAATACAGCATTAGAAAATACAGAACCACCAATATTACGCCAAATTTTTCTTTCACGCTCTTTACTCTTAATTAATTCAATATCAATAGGTGATAATGGTTTATAATCTTGCGTTCTTTTTGTACTGCCAGATTCTATTATACTTAAAAAATATGGTCTGCGACCTTGCTTTTCTAATCTCTCATTAGCTACATTCGTTAAAATAATATCTCTAGTAGACTGTCCATAAGTAGACTGTCTAACAGATACACCTTGACCATATATATTACTAGATACTCCTAATCTTACAGTATCTTTTTTACGTCTACGTGGAAATATAGCCATTATTTATTATTGACTGTTAATATCAAATAACCAGTTTTAATAAAAATAGGATTATTCTTAATAGAGTCTATAAATTGAATAGTTGTTTTTCGTCCACCCAATTTATCATATTCCAATAATGTAATAATTTCATCAGTAATAATAATTATACCGCCATTTTCTTTGGCTACATCAGTTATAAATTGCTTTAATTCAGGGTTTGATTGAGTATTAAAAGACATTAATTCCTGTGGTGCATAATATTCTATCATCATATTAAATCACTAATTTATTATAGTTACATAGTTTCAAAAAGAAACTAACAGTCCTTCTACAGTCTGCGTGATACTATTGGAAGATGAATTTAAAAATCAACACACAATAGATTTATAATAAAAAGAAGAAAAAAGAAAAAATGATGAGAAAAAAACAATATCTAATTCTCACCTAAAAAAGTTTTATTCGTCTTTATACTTCTCTAAAATATTTAAGGCTTCCTCAGCAGTAAGTCCTAGCTCTTTCATTGTTTTAGCATTAATGGCGAATTTACGCCGCCCGAGCCCTACCGTTGCATCAATGCCTAGTTTCTCACATACCGCTTCACGGATTTGAGTTGTGTGGTCGGCAGCTGAAACATATTCTTTCTCTATCATTTCCTCGACTTGTGCTGAAGTGAAAAAGACGGTAACGTTTTTTCCTTCTTTTACGATATGTCCTAAAGGTACTTTTTTTGCCATTGTAGGTATTCACCTAATATATACTATAACATTAAAGTATTTAAATAAAACAATTTTCAGTATTAATATTTTATTTATAAGGGAGTATTACCTATAGAAAAATAACCAGCATTAGAGGGTAAAAAATCAGTTTTCACGGTTTGACTGATACCCTTATTAAGCGGTTATGTAACCGTATGATATACTCGGTTACATTCTCAAACCCCCAGGGAGTAGCGGCTTTATCACCCGCTATTGCCCTGTAAACCCTTCTGAAACCCCTTCTACGCCTGGGGGATAGGTAATTCACCCCTGCTTATCCCCCAGGACATGCTTTATGAAACCACAGCTGCACAAAAAGTAGCAATAATTGCTGACTTTTTAGGCAAAGCCCATCTAGCCTAACTTCAAGAGAGCTGTTTTTTAATTTTTTCCCCTCTTTGGACGACCCCGCTGGTTTCTCATCATATGTATTCTGTCCCCCTGATATATATACAAAAAAGACATTTGTCTTTTTTTGTCTGTTTTTAATATTGTTAAAAAATCGGAGTTACGCCTAATTCAAACATCCCTTGTATCAGACAGTAGACGTTGACTGCATTTATCTCAGGTTGTCGGGCACCCATGGAAAAACGGATGCTTCATGAGCCCAAAGCCCTCGTTTGCACGCCTTATCAACATAAAGGATATGTGTATATCTCTCTTTCCATTTTATATAACCTCAATTATTTTCATAATAAAAATTTAATTCATCATCTGAAATATTTTCTATAAAAACACCATAAAAATCTTTTTTATAGCTATATCCATTAAAAAAAATTTCTTTCCTAATTATATAATTAACAACATAACCCTTTAAAGACTCAAAACCCATGCCAGAATCTAATCCACCACTATTTAATTCTTTATCTAAAAACTCTTTTAAATCATTATCAGAATTAAATATTTTATTTCTGTAAGCAATAGGATACCATACTAATCCACCACCCCATGAATTACCTAAAACATCACCATCTTTTATTATATATTTTGTTTTTCCCTTAAATGCTTTTATTTTATTCATTTTATACCCTCAATAAATTTAGTATTTAGATATTATATCACACATATCCTCAGAAAAAGAAGATAAATCAATATCCATCAATTCAGTTAATATCAATATATCTGGTTCATAATCTAAATTATTGATTTTATTCAATTCCGCTTTAACATCAGATACCGTTAAAGCTATATATCCATCATAAGATTCGTTTTTAGATAATATTTTATTTATTCTATCCTTATTCTCTAAAATAGCCTTTTTTAATTTATCCTTATCAACCACATTTATAATAGTATCTATATTATCACCCTCATAATTATATGTCTTTGGTGAGTAATAATTAAACCCTACTAATCTTAAACCTATTTCCTCTAATTTCGATTTAATCAATTCCTCATAATTGGATTTAAAATTATCCAATATAGCATCCTTACAATTCTCATAATAATCCATATTGTCATTATAATCATATTCTTTAAACTCAAAATTATATAAATTAAAATCTATTCCCTTATATAAATTTACATATGTTATATTTTTCATTTTATTTATCTCCTTATTATCTACGACCTGTTAAAGTCTTTATAGTAAAAAGGAAATAAAGTATATTAAATTATTTAATCTCTGTATTTATCACCATCCATAAAAGGAAATAAACATACAGCTATTTTTTTAGATGTCTTTGTCCCTTCTAAAAATACCTTTTGTTCTTCATTATCATGGTTTACGCCTTTCACGGCGTCAATATAAACTGCCCAATCAAAGATAGAACCATCATTATCATAGTTTATCACACAAACAGCTAACACCCTATTAGCTAAAGCTACTCTTTTATATTTTTTCATTTTATTTCCTCTTTTTATTATATTGTATTTCGATTTTTTCAATAACATCTGTCAGAATTGAAGAACCACACATTGAATCCCGCCTGCAAATTGAAAGAGGTATTTTATATTTGCCATTACTACGCCCAACATAAATAAAATGCGTGAGGCCGTCTTTTGTGTATCCCGTATAATCTTCATAACCATCTTTATATTTAATTTTTACTCGGTAACCGTCCATACATGCATTAAATAAAACCCTGCATATAGACTCTTTGGTTTTATGACAAAAATATAGCCCGTTGATATCAGGATACCATCCTTTAATCAGTTTCATTTTATTTATCCTCAATTTATAATATTTAATACTGGATAGTTTCTCCATACACCTAAAGATACTGTAATGGTTTTACCAACTTCTATATCATTACGAAAAATAACGGCCATCATCTCCCAATTTCTTTGAGAGATATGTTTAAAATGAATATGTTTAAAATTATATTCAAAATTAAAAGTTACCCATTGTCCATTACCAGATTTCATTTTGCGTGATTCACTAATATAACCAGTAATAGATTTTACACCATCCTTTTCTAAAGCAAGTTGGAGTGAAGATTTCATTTTATTTATCCTCAATTATTATAAAATAAATTACCATCCTCAAAATAATAAACACCGTTTAATTCCATATCATGAGCGTATGAATCCCAGTCGAAATAACAAGATAGCCAACCTAGTTGTTTATCTAAGTGCGACCCGTCTAAATCATAAAGATAATCAGATAAAGAATCACATTGACCTATATAACATTCCTCAAAACCTATAAAATTATCACGCCAATTATAATAAGCGTTTATAGCTTTAATGTTATAATCTGATAATAATTCTATTAATCTATCAATATCGGCATAGTCGGGATATTCACCTAAATTACAACATCCGCTATAATCAGCTATCATAATTTCATCGGGTGTATAATCAACCTGGGTTTTAACATACTCGATAAATTCATTATAAATTTCCTCAAAATTATTATAACATTCTAAGTCATACCATTTAAATATTAATTTACCTTCGTTATATGCTCTTAAATCTTGTAAACATATACCTATATCCATATCCTTTTTATCGTCCATTTTATTTATCCTCAATTTATAATATTTAATATAGGATGGTTTCTCCATTCACTTAAAGATACTGTGATGGTTTTACCAATTTCTATATCATTATGAAAAATAACGGCTCTCATCTCCCAATTTCTTTTAGAGGTATTTTTAAAATTATATTCAAAATTAAAAGTTACCCATTGTCCATTACCAGATTTCATTTTGCGTGATTTACTAATATAACCAGTAATAGATTTTACACCATCCTTTTCTAAAGCAAGTTGAATTAAAGGTTTCATTTTATTTATCCTCATAATATTTTAATCTCATGTATTCATTACTGGTTAATTTTACATATCATAAACGTCTTAAAAGGAGAGGTTGTATTAAAACCTGGTTACTATACCCTTCTTTTTGAGTATATACCTCACCATCCTTAGTTATAGTTATTAAACTAAGGTCGTTGTGTTTAAGACTTTTTTGTATCCTTTCTATTTCTATTGTATCCAATTCTATCACCTTATATATATTTTAGTTTAATCTTTGGCTCTTGCATCATACACCCATTTTTCAACTTTATCTGACCATGCTAGATTTTTACAATATTTACAGTAGCCGTTATAGTCTTTTCCGATTATAATGTTCTTACAGTTTCTACAGTTCATACTCACCATCTTTTATTATATATTTTATTTTTTCCACTTTTTCATCTTTGGTTTCAAAAAAGTGTCTCATCCACTCGTTTATTATCTGCCTTGCTAATACCTTGTCGTGTATTCCAAATTCGTGTATGAGATAGGGGGTAGCCCCAAACATATTGATTGCCCCACTCTCCCATAGAGTATCTAAATACTCTTTGTGTTCATCCGTCATTTCCATTTTTTGTGTGCCTCTTTTTTTTTGTTTTATTAAAGTCCTTCTAATCTGCGAATAATGTTAGTTTTCCGTTTTCACATGCACCATAAATGGCGTGTGCGTCATGTACTCCTTTGTCATCTTTCCAAATACCGTATTTAACTTCAATGGTAACATCAGCGAATTTCTTATCAACGTGTCCGGTATGAAGTTGTTTTACTTCGACAATTTCAATTGGTTCTTTTGTTGTGACAATTGTATCTTTCTTATGGTCACCGACAACCTTAGAACGTAGATTTTGTAAGGCAGCCTGGGGAATTCGTGCCCAATCTGTGTGTTTAATACAAACGCCGTGACGTTCAACCATACCATGTGGACATTCAGGATATCCCGTTAAGGTACTCTTTCCATTTTCTTTATTTGTTATTTCCATTCTTATTTTCCTCTATTTGCTTTTTATTTGTTTAATGGTGTAATTTAACCACTAAGTTATAGGGGATTATCCTTTATATATAAATTGAATATTTATAAATTACAAAAAGTAACTATCAATATACATTAAAATAAATAATATTAATTGTATTTTTACTATTATATATTTCAATATATGTTTATTCTAGTATATGATTATAATAAAACATACATCACTAAACACACTTTAAACCCCTAAAAACTAATAATATAGAGTTTATTAATCACACAATACTATTATATACAATTCATATATTGTAGACTATGTATACTATTGTATACACTATAATAACTATATGACACCTAATGTACTATCATC
>Ga0180431_10003364_pt1 | contig 20655 bp, 18 predicted proteins | sample SS_ome_11_FD_132459 | JGI IMG/M metagenome (GOLD analysis project Ga0180431, IMG submission 132459) | Hypersaline lake sediment archaeal communities from the Salton Sea, California, USA - SS_1_MS_1 metaG | ecosystem: Environmental > Aquatic > Non-marine Saline and Alkaline > Hypersaline >...
GAAAGTCACACGACTTGCTCTTGAGAATGCGGCCTCTGTCGCGGGGATGCTTCTGACAACAGAAGCGATCGTCGCTGAGCTTCCGGAAGAGAAGAGCAGCGCACCTGCGATGCACGCTGGAATAGACTATTAATTGTCCATCAATCAAGCCCGTCACATGGCGGGCTTGATTTCTACTTGATAATAAGGATTTTGATAAAACTTCACTTTTCTGGACGAGCGATCAAGAATTGTCTTCCAGTTTGAACACCCTTTCTCCGATTCTTTCTTCAAACTTTCTAAAAACGCCGAAGTGAACAGAGCTCCTTTGGAAACACTCCAGGAAAATTCGCCGATCTGCGAGCTTGCGACAAGGACCCTGCCTTCTGTTTCCATGAAAAGTTCCCTGTATGCTTGCTCCTTGATCTCTTTTCTTGTTCGGTCGACCTTGCCGATAAAGATTGGGGGTGCGACGTGTTCTTCCATGATGTTATTGCAGCAATCGGCAACAGTGATGAGTAGACGGGGATATTTATCTGAAAGAATGTCGATCACTTTTCCGTAATCGATCCCCTCCCACGTCTGCGAGAAGAACAGGTTTGGCCAGGGGTCATCCTCTTTTGATGGCGTGCGGAACCCATGTCCGGAGAAATAGAAAAGCACGACATCGTCATGCTCAACATCAAGAAATTTCAGAGCATTGAGAACGGCTGGGGGTGTAAGCTCATGACCGATCAATGAAATTTCTTTGATTGGAAGTCCGGTGTAGTGAGAGATCCGGAGAGCTTCATCTCTCATATTGGAGAGATCTTTGTACACACTGGTTTCAATGTTTTTAGCTTCGGTATCGCAAGCGAGAAAGAGAACAAGTTCCCCGCACTCCCCTGTTGTACAGAGAAGTAAAATGAATATCAGGAGCTTATTAGCCAGTCGCATAGGGTCATCAAGCCCGGTATCTACCTCGATTTTTCTGACGCGTTTCCTTGACCAGTTGTTGGAAATAATTTTCCAGTCTTTCGTACGCCGGCTCATAATTTAAGAGGGCGCTTTTTCTTCCCATGGTGAAAAGGACCTGATTGCAGCTGGGGCTGACAAACACATGGACAGTTTCTCCTTCTTCATCCTGGAACTTGAAGGAGAGTTCAGGCACGAACTTGCACTTCTTGTATTTATCAAACGCGTAATTATGGTCATCGAGAAGCTGCCGCTTGAGGCGGGTAATCTCATCATTTGTCAGATGGATCTCCGGCTCAGGTTCATAGGTATTACCTTCCGGAATCATGGCGAGAATGGTCACGAATTTGGCATTTTTCAGGGTATCGAGATTTTTGCCGCCCAGTGTTTGGCGGAGTTTTGGCGTCGCCGCGTAACCGCTGATGGCCAGACAGGAAAATAGTAGAGTCAACATGATCGTTTTAGGTCGATACATCGGTTCCCCCATTTGGATGTTGAAAATCATTTTTACCGAAAAGGCTATATCATTTCCACTGATTTTTCTGTTTGCAGATAATCCTGGTTTTGAATAAGATGTATGCATAAATAATCCGGATTAGCTCAGCGGTAGAGCAGTTGACTGTTAATCAATTGGTCGTTGGTTCGAATCCAACATCCGGAGCATCAAAGCCCCTCTTTCGAGGGGCTTTTTTTTTAATTCAAACAGAACATTCTTCAAAATTCAAATGTCCGAAAGCCAGACCTGACCCCCTCACAGCGAAACAAGTGTGTGCCATTCCTGGTCCGCCTATAATCTTGAGTGTCTTTCTATCCCAGTTTCTTGTGCATATGAAGCAAGCTGCTTTTGGATTTCTCCTGGAGTTAATACATCGGGCTGAAACCAATAAAGAGCACGAGGGACATTGTTAGCATAAATTTGTGAACGAAAATTCCAATTTTTTATATACCATCCTGGTAACTCATACTTCTCACCAGGAACAGCAGTAATTTTTAATGCCTGATCTTTCTTAAAATGATAGCTCAGTTCTTTTGAATGTCCGGGATCGTCAAATCTTATAAAAATGCATGAATAATTACTTTGATCGTCCAATAATTCAATTTCTTTGAGCGATTGAAACCAGTAGTTGCCAGAATCAATTATTTTTTCAATTTCGTCTCCGTTGAGATCTGTTATGGCAGATGAAAACAGCTTGTCATCAATTAATGGAGGTCTGCCATTAGCAATTCTATAGATCACCGCCTTTTGCAAAACCAACTCTATTTTTTCGATTTGTTTTTGAAAAAATTCTCTACTCCAATTTTCAACAAATTTTCTTTCTTCGGGTCGAAGAAAATTTTCAACATCACGTCTAGCTGATTTCCAATCAATCGACGAGATTTTTTTTTCGAATTCTTCATGCAACCATTTTTTACTGTAATGTACGTCTTGTTCTTTATATGGGCCTGCTTGATAGAGTGCATTTTTGAGTAGAAGGTAATTTACTGGTATTTTTCTCGATAAATACCAAAGAAAGTCAAACCAATCACGCCCTTTTTCATATTTTCTACAAAGCAATGCATGACATTTACTAGCAAACAAACTTGGGAAATCCTGAATGAGAATAGAGAATGGATAAGGATAGTTTAGAAAGGCATTCTCAAAATTAGATCCTTCAGGAGGATGTGTGTCAATCTCTAACTTAATTGTGATTTTTTGTGCATCGGAAGGCAATCGATCATATGTTAATTCGAGGATCCTTGCAAAGGAGTCCTCTTTTAAAAATGCTGTTTTAATAGCTCCTTTTGCATTTGCGCGCTCTTTAATTTCTAGATTAACGCCAAAGGAGTTGAACTCCGTTTCAATGGCTTTGAGATAGGGCTGCCATTGAAATAATTCCGATGACTTTAAAAGCACAAAATCTAGATCTTCTGAAAATCTTCTTAATTGATGCACTATCCTGAGGGCAGTTCCTCCTTGGAAAGCAGCCGACTTAAAAAAATCGCTTCTTGCTAAACCAGCCAATGCAATTTCTTGATAAATTTCTTTTAGAGCGTTAAGTTCTTCCTGTTTAGAAAGCGACCCATAACTTTTAAGCCGGTCTTGAATAATTGTAACAGTCATGGAAACAACCCCTTTAATAAAACATTAAGTACTCTTTTCACCCTCGGGCTTGGATAATTTTCAATAAGTTGGGCAAATAATTTTCTATCAGAATTTTGAAAGCTTTCGATTTCGATACGAAGATCATCAGAAAGATCCTCCACAGACTCCCATATTCGCCTTCTAGCATAGACAATATCAGCGAGAGCCTTTATAGGAGATGCAATAAATAGCGTTAAGTCTCCTTGTTGATGCTGTCCAACTCCAAAAGAAAATGCTTTGGTCGGTATATGTTCATAAGAAAAGATGCCAATCGGGGTTTCGAATTCTTTGCCTCTTTTAACCGATGCACAGGTTACTGTTCTAACAGCTTCAGGGATCCATCCATGATAGCTTAATGCTGATTCAAAACTTACATAAGATGGACCATAGATGATCAAAGCAAGTTCAAAGGTATCAAGAGAGGATTTTTTGGAGTTTTTTATTAAATATAAGTCTCTTCGAATGGGAATAAGATACCCCTTTCCTACAGCCCTTTTAATAATGGCTTGTCGAGAGTCGGCTGTCTTATCCAAGATGTTGTGTAAGTCAATTCCTGAGATGTATGGCTTCGGCCAATTCAATAAAACTTCAAGAAAATTGGTATTCATAACAACCTGCTATTACCTGTCGTTTTTCGACGGTTTCTTACATAAGTATAAAAGATTTTCATTATTTCTGCAAGATACAGTCTAAAAATGACAGTTTCTTGCATAAATTCTATTTTGATGATAAAATTTAAACTATCAACATATAGATAGTTGAAAATTCTTAAAAAAAGAAAATCCAGTTAAAAGTTCGAAGTGTGACCAGTAGCTGGAGCATCAAAGCCCCTCGAAAGAGGGGCTTTTTTTATGTAGATGTATTTTTCTATGCTTCTGTTTTTGCAATTAAAGCGTTGTTCACTTCATCAAACAATACATACAACATTGCTTTCATGAATATATGTTGGTTTGGATTTAACGTCATATCGTTCATGTCTTGTGCAATGAGAGCTTCAAGCGGAAATGAGGAATTTTCAAATCCATTAATTAACAATTCGAGTTCATCCGGTTTTTTTTCACTAACGAGGTCCTTAACTATACTCCGCAGTCCTTCTGTACGGCGATTCATATAGAAAGGAAACAAAATCGAAATGAACAATTTCATATGAGTTTGTGCCTTCTCACCATTCATTGCGGGATCTTCTTTCACAATGTCAACCATGTGATTCAACATCACTTTAACATACCCTTCTGTGTATTCTTTCATTCGCCGATGATCCGATGTTTCACCCTTATGATTAAATAAACCAGGCTGTGCTTGGTTTATTTCATCTTTGATTTTGTTTAATTTAAAACCAACGGGCATCGTATCAACGAATAGTTCACCAACCATAAAGTGAAACCATTCTTCCTGATCGGAATCCAGTTCTTTAGGGTCGAGGGAACTTAAAGTTTCAGTGACAATTAATCTCACCTCATCAGTCATGCTTTGTAAAGCAAGCTTTAATGCGTTTACATCCCTGAACTGATCAAGAGCTATATCCTCCAGCAGCGATACCATCTGTTCTGATTTCTCTTGCTCATCATCAGTTTTGAAGAAACCGAGCTGTAAAGAATACATAATGAACTCTTTCCATTCATTTTCATCTGAATCTGTTTTTTTAGAATCAAACCAGCCAAACACGCCAAATAGGCTTAACTGATCCTCACAAGAAAAATCACTCAAAACTTCGGCAAGCATCTTCAAAATGTCCTGTCCATTCTCAAAATTTCGTCTATCTGCAGATAAAAATTGAATGAAAGATGCCACCTTATCAAGTCTGTCCATTCCTACTTCAGTAGAAACAATCTCATTCATACGCTCACTCAGTAAACTCTTAAGTAGATCTTCGCTTCGCTCTCCTTTATTATCCGTACCGGAGGACACAACATCACTATTTTCATCAGGAGTTTGCGTGTCCGTTGAAGATGAAGCCCTGCTATCATCATTACCAGTTGTGTTTATTGGTATGTCTGTTGTGGGAGGAAATTGATCACTCAATTCTTGTTTTGCAACGTTTGAAGCAGTATCTGCCGTCTCATTTGTCCCTTTGCTCCATTTTTCTGCCGTGAAACGAAAAACAGCAAATCCTGAAATGACCAGGCCAAAAATTCCCGCAATAACAGCTGCAGCAATGGTCGCTACTCGTTGTGTCGTGCTTAGATCATGCCGAAATCCATCAACCGCGTTCGAAAATTCATCAGAAAAAGGGTTAAAATAACTAACAAAATTATTAACTGTATTCATTTATATCTCCATTTTTATTTTTTTATCTAAAAATAGTATAGGTTATTTTTAAAAACAAAAACAGGGTATAATAGGGTGAAAAATACCCTATTTGAAATGAAATGTTAAAATTTTAATAATAGAATCGATAAAAACCAAAAATATTGATCATATTTTATGAAATATTTTTTTATTAATTGTAATATCGTTCTTGTCTTAAGCACAATTTCGAATCATAATCGGTATAAATACGCTCAGTGTCCTAAATTTTTGCCGCTATTGAACGTTATAGGACCCCTCATAGGACGTGTATTCCTTCCCATCAACCTTAACGCTTACCGGAGCTATTGTGTATGCCCCCTTTTCCTTGGCTGGGATTGTGTACTTATAAAAGGATATCACTAAATTCGTCCCCTTCCCCATACTGACATTTTTGGAGAAATTCACGGATAAGGGCTTTCCTCCCTGAGTAAAGCTGCTTTCATCTACCTTGGCAGATGTCTCATGCGTCACTAATACCGATACTTCGATGGGTTCACCAACAGAAACATACTGATTCGCTTCAACTGATACAGATGTCGCACCCAAAGCAAAAATTTGGACCGGAAGCACTAACAAAGTTAATAAAACGAATATCCAATGATTTTTTAACATACCCCCTCCTTTCAAGATATTAACTGACACTATCTCCTTTTACCACTTCTATGTTGACGGGTCAAGATTTCCCTTTCTCCAATATTAAAAAAATGTCTACTCTAATCACTATGAAATGGGAACTGCTGGAATTAATCGGAATCGTTGTCTTATCACTTGCCGCCTTAATGTTTGCTTCGGAAAAAGCGGTCAAATATATCCTCGCCCTCGCAGACCACTTTGGCTTTAGCGATACCTTTGTCGGGTTAACTGTCTTTTCCATCACAACCAGCCTGCCTGAAATCATCGCCCATTTGACCGCGTCTATGAATATTCTAGCAGGGACATTGGATTACAAAATCGTTTCAGCTACTGTGTTAGGAGCAAATATTGGCTCCGATGTCATCCAGCAAACGTTCATTTTAGGATTGGTCGTCATCGTTATCGGAGGAGTTCAATTCAAAAAGGACTTTTTGATCACTGCCTATCTCCCCATGATCGGAACCACGTTGATGTGCATCATTCTTGGTTTTGACGGCCACTATTCCCGCCTGGATGGATGTGTGTTGTTCGGGACCTTTCTTGCCTACCTGATCTTCCTCTATCGGAGAGAAAAAAAAGCAAAGGAGTTGCTGGGACCTCCTATAAAAAGCAAACGGGTTGACAATGTTGCAGTTGACACCGCGATCGCCTTGGGATGTATTGGGATCATGATGGTCAGCGCGCACTATCTTCTTCTCTCCATCGAAAAATGTGTAGAGTTGACAGGTCTTGGAGCATCTTTGATCGGCGTAGTGACAATCGGTGTCGCCTCCGCCTCACCTGAACTCTTCACGGCATTTTCGGGAATCCGGCAAAAAGCCGTCGGGGTCAGCCTCGGGACATTGATCGGCAGCAACATTGCCAATCCGTTGGTAGCTATTGGAGGCGGGGCGATGATCTCGACCTATTGGGTTCCCCGTCCGCTGATCTTTTGGGATTTGGCAATGGAGACGATTACTGCCGCCCTCCTGCTGTCCTACTTGCTATTAAAAAAAGAAAAGGGATATTTAGGCAGAGCAGGAGGTTTATACCTGATAGGTCTATACCTTTTTTACCTTTCTATCCGTATCATTTACTTCCCCGTGGATTGAGAAGATGAATCGTGAAAAAAGCAAAACACTCTGGTGGACCAAATCAAAAGAAAAGGTCGTCAAGTCATTGGAGTCCAGCCTGCAAAAAGGGCTGACCCAACAGACCGCTGAAAAGCGCCTTCAGACTGTCGGTCCCAACTCCCTTCCCGAACAAAAGCCTGTATCTGCGCTTTCGGTACTCGTCGAACAGTTTACCAGTTTGATCGTTTGGATATTGATCATTGCCGCCGTCATTGCAGGCTTTCTTGGCGAGTGGATCGATGCAATTGCGATCATTGCTATCGTGATCATCAACGGCATTCTCGGATTTGTGCAGGAATTCCGGTCGATCCGTTCAATGGAAGCCCTTATCAAACTCACGCACCCCACATCCAAGGTGATCAGGGATGGAACATTGATGAGCCTGCCCTCCGAAGAGATCGTTCCCGGGGACTTGATTCTTCTCGAAGCGGGTGATAAGGTCCCGGCTGACGGAAGGATCGTCAAAAATTCTCTTTTGAACATGCAGGAGGCTGCCTTAACCGGAGAATCCGCAACCGTTGCTAAAAACATCGATCCTATTGAAGATCCCGAGCTTCTTCTTGGCGACCGGGCAAATATGGTGTTCCAGGGAACGACCGTAGCATCCGGTAAAGGATATTTCATCGTAACCGAGACAGGGCAGAAGACCGAGCTCGGAAAAATTGCCAAACTGTTAGAGAGCATAGACGATAAAGAAACTCCTCTGCAAAGACGATTAAGTGAGCTTGGAAAGCGGCTTGTTTACTTATGCCTGCTAATCGTGGGTTTGATCTTTGTCATCGGAGAGCTGCGCGGATACGATCCCTTTGACATGCTGATGACCGCGCTTAGCCTGGCGGTAGCTGCCATCCCTGAGGGGCTGCCTGCTGTTGTGACCATTGCACTCGCCATCGGAATGCAAAAAATGGTGCGCCGTAATGCGCTGGTCCGGAAACTGTCTGCTGTCGAGACCCTTGGCTGCACGACTGTGATCTGCTCAGATAAAACGGGAACGCTGACCGAAAATAAAATGCGTGTGCACTCTGTCTGGGCTAATCAGGAAGTGATCACCATGACTGGGGACGCCTACGAACCGAAGGGTCAGTTTGAATTGGAAGGAAAAGCGGTTGACGTTTCCAGCCATTCAGAGTTGATAAAGCTCCTTGAGATTGTTTCTCTTTGCAATAATGCGAACCTCAACAAGGCCGATGGTCATTGGGAAATTACTGGAGACCCCACAGAAGGAGCTCTCCTCGTCGCAGCGCAGCTGGCAGGCGTTTCTGCAGACAGGGAGCTCGTTCAAGATGAAGACCCTTTTGATTCCAAAAGAAAGCTGATGTCCGTCCTTATTGAAGGACAGCTTTGCCTGAAAGGGGCTCCTGACATTTTGCTTGAGCGCTCGAAATCGATTCTGCTTTACGGTAAAGAGACTGCGATCACTCCGGATATCATAACAGAAGTGGAAAATGCCATCCATCAGCTAGCCTCTCAAGGGCTGCGCGTGTTGGGCGGCGCCTATCGACCCATCGAAAACACAAAATCGATTGATCCTTCAATGGAACAAGACCTCGTATTTGTCGGACTGGCAGCGATGAGGGATCCTCCACGACAGGAAGTAAAAGATGCAATCAAAAAGTGCCGCCTGGCGGGCATCCGACCTGTCATGGTCACCGGCGACCATATGGAAACAGCTGTTGCGATCGCCAAAGAGCTTGATATCTTGCGCGACGGGACCGCTATTGATGGAAAACAGCTTAAAATGATGAGCAAGGAGGAGCTGTACGATCAGGTGGAAGAGATTTCTGTCTACAGCAGGGTCTCCCCTAACCACAAGATGAGGATCATCGAGTCCCTTCGAGAACGGGGCCATGTCGCGGCAATGACCGGGGACGGGGTCAATGACGCACCAGCTGTTGACGACGCGGATATCGGAGTGGCAATGGGAATCACCGGAACAGATGTCACAAAAGGGGTTTCCGATATGGTGATCCTTGATGACAACTTCAGCACAATCGTCCACGCGATTGAGGAAGGGCGCGGCATCTATGACAATATCGTCAAATTCACCAGTTACCTGTTTTCCTGTAACCTCGCCGAGGTCCTGATCATTTTTATCAGCTTGTTCTTTTTGACTACAGACGCGCAAGGGCAGGCGATGGTCATTCTAGCTCCTGTCCATCTCTTATGGATCAACCTGGTTACTGACGGACTTCCAGCAATCGCCCTTGCGCTGGACCCTCCCTCTAAAGATGTGATGACAATCCCTCCAAGAGAACCGAAAGCCCCCATTTTTTCACTCGACTGGGGACTTCGGCTTTCAACGCTCAGCTTGTTGATCTGCTTCATTACTTTAGGCGCCTTCTATTATGTTTATGAGGCTGATCCCTATCGCGCTCGAGCGACCGCATTCACAATGCTGGTGATGCTCGAATTATCCAAGGCGTTCATCTTGAGAGCAAGATACCGCATCGGGATCCTGGACAATCCCTATTTGATTGGCGCTGTCGGGCTGTCTTTTCTCTTGCAGTTGGCAATTATCTATCTTCCGATTTTCCAGCTTCCTCTGAAAACCGCTCCGCTAGCCATGAGCGAATGGGGATTGATCGCAGGCGGACTTGCCCTGCAGTGGGTCCTTGCCTACCCGATCATCCGCACTGCAAAATAGTCGTCCCTGAATAGATTCTTTATTTTTTTCTGGATTTCAAGTATGACTAGATCATGAATATCGTCCTTCTACTTATGCTTGCCCTGCTCTCAGCTTGCAGCAGCAACGACAATGAACCGAAAAAAGTTGTCGTCATGCTCGACCTTCACGGGTCGCAAAGCCCCATCGGCAAAGAGGCGATGAACGGCTTTCTTCTCGGATGGCGGCAACTGGATGCTGAGCTCTCGTCCCAGATCTACATCTCTATCATCGACACCAGGACAGATATGGGAGTCACCGAAAATGCCGCACAGGCAACTGCGCCACAAGTCGTCATCGGGGCCGGATTCACCGACAACAACTCTATCCTTGTCGCAGGTGAGTATTTTGAAGAGAACGGTGTTCCTTTTCTCTCCATCGGAGCCACAGACCCCTCCCTTCCCGAACGGTTCGGCAATACCATATTCCTGGTACCTTTCGGAGACAATACGCAGGCTGCAGCGGCAGCTGAGTTTGCGATCAAAAAATTTGGGAACACAGCTGCCGTTATTTGGGACTCCACGTCGGAATATACCCGCAACCTTCCCAACTATTTTTCCACTCGGTTCAAGCAGTTGGATGGGGAGATACTCTACGATACATCTTATCCCGGTGGGTGCAAGATCAACCAAATTGCTGACAGCCTTTCAAACCTCGATCCAAAACCGGACTTCATCTTCCTTTCCGCATTGCCTGAATGTGCGGTAAGTATTATTGCTTCGCTGAGGGAACAAGGGGTCGATCTGCCGGTCATTGGAGGAGACGGTTTAGATACACCTGAGATGACAAAAGATGACGCGATCAGCAATGTGTGGTTCACTGCCCACGACTGGGAAGGTTCGAAAAAATCCGAGGTTTTTCTAACGGAATATCACAACACATTCAACTCCCACCCTAGCAGCTCTTTTGCAGCTCTTGGATATGATACGGCCAAGCTGCTGGGCCAGGTGCTGCAACGCGCCCGCTCAGGGAATATGATCGAAGAACTGGAAAAAACGACGGGCTTTGAGGGAGTCACGGGGACAATCACCTATTCCAAAGAAACTCATATCCCCAAAAAATCTGTGTGGATCATCTCCATTGATCAGGGAAAAAAATCGCTTGCAGCGGAGATCGTTCCCGAACAGATCCCCCCTCCCCTCTCAAATTAAGCTCAGGAACGAATACTCCCGATAGCCGATCAAGTAGCTCACAGCATCTTCAATCAGCAGCATTCCCAATAAGAAGAACAAAACAGGAAGATACTTGGTACATGTGCGATGCATCCAATCATTGATCGATTCAAAGACCGCTTCGCTCTCTTTTCTATAAACCAGACGTATGGGTATCAATAAAGTGTAGGGAAGAATATAGGCAAGGTTATACACGAGAAGCACCCATAACGTTGGAACGACCTCCAGTTCAGCTTTTAAAATCTGATCGATTGCCGCTAAATAAGGAACGGCAAAGGGAAGTCCGACTAGATTCACCTGCGCTCCTAAAAAAAGATAGGAGAAGATCCCCATCTCTTTTTCTTGCGTGAGTTCCTTCTCCGGATGTTTATCACCTGAGCGATATTGATCCCAGGCAACGTAAAAAAGAAGCACTGCGACACAAAGCTCCAACAGATAATCAAAGCCGGGAGGAATATGAAAAAAATTCTCAAATTTTTCCAGTCCGACAGCGATCAAAATACCGGCAAGATAGTAGGTCGCGAGATAACTTCCCAAAACGGCGATCGCATTGACTAAAGGATGCCTGGACCCTAAACTAAATATTGTCCCCGCAAGCAAGACCGGATTTAAGATATCCGCAATCAGGATCGGTATGAGAATAATGAATAGCTGTCCCATACCTGCAGCTTATATCAGACTTCAGGATTTATTCGAATGGAACAAATGCCAGACCGACCTGCCGCTCCAGGCACCGAAGGAAAGGCCGGCGAGAGCCCCGAAAATACTAAAAGGGATCGGACTATGATGATGATCGACAAGATGCTCAAGGGTGATCCCGGTTGCAGCCAACGTATTGAGCGCTTTAGGAAACCGCACGCCGGAAAGCTCTTCCAGAAATCCATGGGCACACCCTCCATCTCCCCCTTTTTCTGCAGCTTTTCCATTTTTAGACTCCCGATACCCGACATAAATGCCGTATCCCAGCCCGGCAGCAAAACCAACAGAGGTGGAAACAGGATGGGAAATCATCCCGAATATAGTCAAAGCGACCCGGCAGACAACCTCGAGTACATTTTGGAAACTCCAGGTCTTTTGCTGGTTTCTTGGGACACAATGGTCCGCATGGCAGCAATGGCAATGAGGGTGAGTGTGTGAAGCGGCTGTACTGGACATAAGATGAATAACCTTAGATAATTCTTAGGAAAATTTTACTTTAACAGGCCTTAAAAATCTATTGTTTTTTATTAAAAAATATGCTATTATTTTCGCATGATTATACGAATTTTTCTCGCTACACTCCTTTTCTCCATAGGGCTGATTTATTCTGCTCCGAAGACCGCCCCAACCCTGGAAATTGTCTCCACCCAAAAAATCTGGGATAAAGTGGAACATGCTGCTTTTACAGATCTGATGCGCCACAACGGGGTCTGGTATCTGACATTCCGAGAATCTGACCAGCATGCGGCTGGAAAAAACGGTATCATCCGGATTCTGCAAAGCGAAGACGGCGAAAACTGGAAAACGGCTGCTGTGATCAAAAAGCAAGGGATCGACCTGCGGGACCCAAAGCTTTCCATTACGCCAGAAGGTCAATTCCTTCTCGTGATTGGCGGTTCGGAATATTCTGACGAGGGGCAATGGATCACCTCGCGCTCCTATGTCGCTTTATCCTCGGATGGAAAAAACTGGTCGGACCTTACGCAAATCCTCCAGGACAAGGAGTGGCTCTGGAGAGTTACCTGGGACCGTGGGACCGGATATGGGATCGCCTACCGTTCAATCCCAGGAAAAGGACGGATCGCCACGCTGTACTCAACAACCGACGGCATCCACTACTCCCCTCTGCAGGTGTTTGACATCACGCACAACCCAAGCGAAGGGACTATCCGTTTTCTCAAAGACAGCACCATGGTCATCCTGATCCGCCGTGGTGGGAACGCCTGGATCGGCACAAGTGAAGTTCCCTATACAGACGTTTACTGGTCGGAATCAGAGCATTATCTTGGCGGCCCGAATTTCGTCATTCTTCCTGATGGGAGAATGATCGCTTCAGGACGTGTGTATCATGAAGACCTCTCGGAAAAAACCGCGGTACTTGAAATGACGGCCACCGGATTAAAGCGGCTGTTCGACCTGCCAAGCGGCGGCGACGATACCAGCTACCCCGGAATGGTCGTCCGCGATGGAGAACTGTGGATCAGCTACTATTCTTCCCATGAAGGTAGTAAAACCTCTATCTATCTCTCCAAAATCAAATATTGACTTCTTTAAAGCATAACTGGATACTTTTTGACCAGAATGTATCACTTATTCGATCCCTCATTTATCCAATCGGTCCAATCATTGAGAACACCTTTTCTCGACCGCTTTTTCATCTTCTGCAATTTTTTCGATACAGCGACATTTGCCATCCTCTTAATTCTTTCGATCGGGGTATTCGTGAACCGGAAAATGGGGATACGCCTCGCTTTCATACTCATCTTGAGCGCCCTCGTCAACAAAGCGCTCAAATACACTTTCGGCATGCCGCGCCCCCACGATATTGAACCCGCCCTTGGAATTTTGACGGCAAACACCCCCGGTTTTCCAAGCGGAGCTGCCCAAAACAGTCTTCTCCTCTGCGGAATATTGATTAAAGAATGGTCCAACCCCCTAAAATGGATTGTCGGACCTCTATACGTTGTGGTGATCTCATTTTCGAGAATGTACCTCGGACTTCATTTCCCGATCGATCTCATCGGCGGTTTCGTGTCCGGGATCTTGCTTCTATCCGTTTACCTTCTTTTTTCACATAAAAAAACAGGAGTTATCCTTATGGCATCAACAGCAGCTGCAGCTTTAGCTGGGTCTTCAGCACATGGAGCTTTATATTCAGGGCAAGGACTGGAAGCCGCTCTGCCAGACTATCAGTACGCACCGCATTCCTTTGTGATCCAAAACGGACAACGGTACGAGGAATGGACAGCTGACGATCACAGGGAAAGCTACAAAGTGATGATGTCGGCAGCCCATCATTTTGAGAGCAGGCCCTTTCTTGTGTATGGAGAAGAACACATTGGTTCAAGTGAACCTCACCGCTGGCATTTTGTCCCCTATCAAACAACATCAAACGTCGTTTCACGCTATTGGCAGCAGCTGCAGGTAGCTTTTCGAGTGATTTTCGGAGGGACCTCAGTCGACGAACAGATGGAAACCGATCAGTCGGCAAGTTTTGAAGGTGCGTTCGACCATATGGAAGATACCCTTCCGGAACACTCTACGGGCGAAAAGAGCCGCGATCCTTTTTGTAATGATGAGGTAGTTGAGAAACAGACAGTTATTGAAGGAAAGCAAGTACGTGTCCTCTATGATATACGCCCTGTCGGAGATACCCATTTCCTGATCGTGCCAAAAGCCCACCGCCGGGACTTTAGACAGTTGACGGAAGAGGAATATGCGGAAGCTGCCCAGCTATCCCAATTCGTGATTAGAAAACTTAGAGAAAACCAACCGACGGCAAATGTCTACATGATGCATAAGACCCAGCTCGACGCCGGGCAAAGCATCCCCCACTGGCATTTCCATCTTATCACAACCGATACGCCAAGAAGTGATTTCTGGAGTAAAGCAGGATTTCTCTGGAGGATGACATTCGGCGCGGCGCGATTAGATAATGATGAGCTTGCCCGCAGGGTTGGCCTTTACAAGAGAATCTTTGATTCATGACATTCCATCCCATACACCTTCTCCATAGGGGCGATCAATCCCCTCTTGTCGCAGAAGAAGAGGAAGCGCATCCGGCCGTTGAACATGAGGGACGGGCGTGGCGATGGTTGAAAAATTGTTTTCAGGTATCGCGACGCTATTCCATCGTCGCGACCGAGGTCACCCTTTTAGCTCTCAACGTCATATTTTTGGTCGCCAAAGCAGATAAGGACGCACCGGAGGAACTCGGAGAGATTACCCTTGCGCTTCTGAGTACAGTCGGTATCCTCTCGCTCCATTATTATGTCGATGTCGTTTGGAAAAGCAGCCAGGACACCGCTTTCGCCTTTCGACAACGAAATGTGCCTGTCACGCTTCTGGCAGGGGCTAAAACGGCGCAGGTTGCCAACAATGTCGCTCTGACAACCGGCAACTTCGTTGCTGCAATGCAGGGGGTAGCCGGGCATCCTGCCGCTCAAACGCTTTCATACCAACGAATGATCCTTTGGGGAGAAATCTCTCTCGGCGTTGGTTTAGGGATTACCCTTTTATCTCTTCTGGCGACATGGGTGACCAAAAAAAAGATCGCCAGGGGGGAGATCGACAGCGATCCCAAAGCGGTCGCTTATGTACGGTTCGCAATGGACAAGGACACTCTATGGCACTTAATTGACAAGTTGAAAAAAATGGACCCTCTGGATCAAGAAGAGCTTGGACCGCTGATCAATATTGTGAACGAAAACATAAATACACAGATCAAAGTGACAATGGGCGGACAGCTTGCCCTGATCATCGCTGGAGATGTTTTGCAAGCGATCGAAAAAGCGTACACGCCCAATTCGCTCGTCTCCGCCATCATCAACTGCGGGGTTTCTGTCGCGTACGCAGCAAAAATCAGCATTGAGAAAGGCATTGAATACTATCAAAGAGAAAAAATAGATATCTTGGAGGAGAAATCAGATGATCGGGAACTACCTTCCGTGGTCGGGGTATGAGCCTTTCATTAGGCTCTGCAATGCGCGAACGGTCAATATATCCACACATTTACATCTCGCGATCATGTTCACGGATGATCAAAAAAGAAGGCAACAGCTCATCAAATGGATGGATCGGATCGACGCCTTCACATCGATCGTAAGAAGAAGTCTGATACAGCTTCATAAAGGTGAGAACTTAAATCCCATTGATAAGATAAACATTGAAAAATTTTGTATCATCTTAGTCTCAGCAATTGAAGAGTCGCCTGATAAAAACTATTTAGCACAGTTTGAGCCAGAACTTGCCCATATCATGAATATTTTTCTGACAGCTCTGAAAAAGGTATAACTTTATGACAAAATTTCGATAGATCTTTGAAGACCTAGAAGAACTTTCTCCACGGCAGTCGTGGGAGTCTCTTGCACTTCCGGCTGCTTGTTTTCCTGACCTCCATAAATCGCAACGTTGAGTTCATCTTCAACTAACGCCGCAGGAGGTAGACCCGATCTCTGCAAAATGTAATTCATTACAAACCTGCATACTCTCCCATTTCCATCCTCAAACGGATGAATGGAAACCAATCGTTGATAGGCTATTGCAGCAAGGATAATCGGATTATCGCCTTGCTTCATTCCTTTATTAATAAAGGCTATTAATTCATACGTCAGGGATTCAACGTCTAAAAATCCTACATAAGCAATCCCATAATATCCAGTCCTTTTGATTTGCCCTTTTCTCAATTCCCCTCTATTTTCCACATCTTCTGCATCCCTTAAAATCAAAGCATTAATTTTACAAATAATCTCAAGAGTAAGTTCACTGCCGCTCTCGATGACATCATCCATGAATTTCTCTGCCAGCTTCCAACCTTCTCGCTTTTTGGGCTCTGACTGAATACTGCCTGAGCCTTCCACTCGAAGGTCTTCAAGTGATTCAATCTGATCTGCAGAGTATTTTTTCTGCCCATGCTTTTTGTAGAAAACCTCTGCCTTTTCTATAATAAAAGGATCAACAGGCTGTGACCACTTTCCGATCAAATCTTCACGAACATTATCCCAGAAAAGGTCGTAGCCAACAATGTCAGTCAATCTTACATAAAGTCGATAAATTCTATGTTCGAGAGGTATTGATCTATTCCTAAGACCATTCCTCATATAACGAATATCATCACCATTAAATCCTGCTTGAATCAATTTTTTAGTTTTAACGAAGACAACTGATTCGTGGCTGATGAACTTAGATTCATCTAACGTACCTATAGGAGTAATGGGTATAGGGAATAAATTGACATCGCTCAGGATCTGTTCCATTTCATCCGCTGTTTTCGCAAACCTTCCCTTTCCAATTTTCGTGCTGAAGGGAACCCCTCTCTCATTGATTCCCACAAGCTGGACGACTTTACGTCCACCGCTCATCACTGAAAATTTTTTCGATAGGTTCCGGCGAATCAAACTTAAACTTATTGATGAACTTGAGCTTGCTCGATTACTTGAAGTAGGCATTATCGCATGAATACCATACTGTGAATTAATACCAGATGAAGCAGTCATATAATATATTTTTTTCATAAATAATATCATTTATTTAATTTAATTTCAATTAATAAGTTATTGACATTACTTGCAATTATTAGTTTAAAAATATAAATTTTACAAAAATCTCTCAGTTTTATAGGTTCGATTGTTTGGCCACCACTAAATTGGACCTTTTCATGTTAATCAGTTTTTTTCTCTTCCTATTCCTTTTTTTAGCAGTAGGAGTCGCTTCCATCATCAAAAACCGCCACACGACAGCGGACTATTTGATTGCCACCCATAGCGTACACCCATTTATCGTTGCCCTGTCTGCTGTGGCGACCAATAACAGCGGGTATATGTTCATTGGAATGATCGGATTTACGTATGTCTATGGTCTGGTCTCCATTTGGCTGATGGTCGGATGGATTTTTGGGGATTTTTTGATGTCCTTAATCGTCTATCCAAAGTTGAGGACAGTTTCTGCGAAAAGTGATGTGTACAGCTATTCAGGAGTCCTGAGCGACTGGTACGGCACACCGTTTCGCATATTGCGAAAACTTGGAGGCGCGATCACGCTCGTATTCCTTGTCACCTATGCTGCCGCCCAGCTCAAAGCAGGAAGCAAAGCCCTTCACGTCCTCTTCGGCTTCCATGAAAGTATCGGAGCAATACTTGGATGCGGGATCGTCCTTCTCTATTGCGTCGTCGGAGGGATTCGCGCCTCGTTCTGGACAGATGTCGTACAATCGCTGGTCATGCTTGTCGCGATGGGAGTTCTTGCAGTCAAAGGCATTGGTACGAGTGGAGGCATTTCTCAGGCAATCGGTGAACTGAACGCGGTTTCATCCGATTACCTGTCCCTCTTCCCGCAACACTTCCCTATGGGGAGTTTTTGGGGGCCGATTTTATTCATCGCAGGTTGGTTGTTCGCAGGTTTTTCGGTCGTTGGCCAGCCGCATATCATGATGCGCTTCATGGCTCTGGATTCAGTCAAGCATATGACAAGAACAAGAGTTTACTACTACTCCTGGTACGTAACGTTTTACATATTGACCATTGTTGTGGGACTGCTCAGTCGACTGCTTATCGAAAATAAAGAACAGTTCGACCCTGAGCTTGCTTTGCCGATGATTGCAGTCGAACTTCTTCCAGGAGCGATGGCAGGAATGGTGATCGCCGGTATATTCGCAGCGACAATGTCAACTGCCGATTCTCAGATTTTAGCGTGTACTTCATCAATCCTGGGCGATTTTACAAAAAAGCATATCACCAATTACACAATTACAAAACTCTCGACCATTGTCATCGCCGCTTTTGCCCTTTTAATTGCTCTGGCCGCGCATAAATCCGTCTTCACACTCGTCGTGTTTTCCTGGGGAGCTTTGGGAAGCGCGTTTATGCCTCTGATTTTTTTATACGCATTGGGAAAGAAAATATCAGAAAGGTTGTCGATCGCGATCGTACTCACAGGTTTAACAACTGCCATCTCCTTCCGGCTTCTGCTCGGCCACCTTTTCGTTTACGAAGCCTTGCCCGGTATCATCGCAGGGTTTGTCCCTTACTTAATTTTTCACCGCAAAAACAAAGGGGAGTTGGGAAACATACAGTCATGAACGATGGAAATTCCTCTCCCCTGGCGACCTCTTTTGGCATCTGTGGCTTATTTGTTTGGGCAATGACAGCTTGCGTAGCCATTAATCTTTCAAATATCCCCGCTTTTGAATTTTTAACCCTTACGTCATTCATGACGTTCCTGATCGCCTGTACACGTCTGACGATTAAAAAATCGTGGCACAAGATACGGCAACCTCTCTCTTTTTGGGTCATCGGATCTATATGCATCCCAATGAACTTACTGGGATATTTTTGCTCATTCCGCTATATCGATGCATCGCTTGCGGACCTGATCTATTACATGTACCCGATTTTAGTTGTCTTGCTCGGAGCTGTTCTCTTCAGAAAGCGGTTGACACTTAAAACCTTGATCAGCCTGATTCTATGCTTTACCGGTATCGTCATTCTCCTTGCTCAAGAGATCGAGCGTTTTCCGGAAAAGGGAATGTGGCAGGGAGTACTCCTCGCTTTCCTAGGCTCGATAAGCTGGGCCGTCTACTCTCTTTCCACAAAGATTTATGCCGATTCGCCATTTGAGATGGTCGGTCTTTTTTTTGGTATCGGCTCTCTGTTCGCACTGGTCTTTCATCTACAAAATGAAATATTTATTTTACCTACACTATTTGAGTTTTCCCTGATGATTTTTTGGGCCTTTATCGTGCACAATTTTTCCATTTCAATGTGGGAGTTTGGCATGCGGAAGGGCGATTTTGACTTACTCAACATCCTGTCTTTTACCGTGCCGGTCATTTCCGTCTGTCTGCTAGTGATCTGCGGTTTCACTCCGTTTACAATGAGACTGGTCATCGCAACGACAATAGTCGCTATAGGGTTGATTTTGAACAGAACGAGCGATGAAACGGCCCCGGTCGCCGTCACTGAATAAGGCCATAGCGTCTTAACCCTGATTTATGTTAAAACGTCTACCTAAAAAAATAAGGTGAACGATGACAACTGAAACTAAGACCACCCCCATGATGGCCCAATGGCACGCGTGCAAGAAGCAAGCCGGATCTGCGCTCTTATTATTCAGGATGGGCGATTTCTACGAGGCATTCTATGACGACGCGATCTTCCTCGCCAAAGAGTTGGAGCTCACGTTAACGACACGTCAGGAAATCCCGATGGCCGGCGTCCCCCAACACACCTGCGACACTTACATCGACCGCCTTGTCGCAAAAGGATTCCGAGTGGCTGTCGCAGAACAGACAAGCGATCCTAAAGCATCAAAAGGGCTCGTGAAACGGGAAGTCACTCGAGTCGTAACCCCCGGTACGCTGGTCAACTCCTCCCTTCTAACCGACAACGCCAATAATTTTTTTGCTTCCGTCACTCAAGTAGGCTCCGTCTACGGACTTGCATTCCTCGACTTGACAACAGCTGACTTCAGAGTCGTGGAATTTGATTCAGAACAGGACCTGCTCAACGAACTGTTCCGCCTACAACCATCAGAGATCCTGACTTCGCATCGCTTCAACACGAAGCACTCGCAACTCTTTGACGATCTCCGCCACAACCTTAACCTTCTCGTCAACACAGAAGATGATTGGAGGTTTGAACATCAGCTCGCCACCGATTTCCTCATTTCCCATTTAAAAGTGCACACCTTGGACGGCTTCGGTCTTAAGGGAATGGTCGCCGGCATTAACGCCTCGGGCGCTCTTTTGCATTACCTCAGGGACACGCTCAGTCTGTCGATCGACCACATCGACACGATCAACACCTACTCGACCAGCGAGTACATGACACTCGACAGAATGACCCAGGCCAACCTGGAACTGACCCGGTCACTGCAAGACGGCAGCCGCAAGCATACCCTTCTCAGCGTCATCGACCACACGCGCACACCGATGGGGGCAAGGTTGATCCAGCAATGGCTGAAACGCCCCTTGCTTTGCGTCAAAACCATTCAAGCCAGGCAGGACGCAGTCCAATCGTTTTTCGACAGAGGCTGGAC
>Ga0180431_10003366_pt1 | contig 20653 bp, 9 predicted proteins | sample SS_ome_11_FD_132459 | JGI IMG/M metagenome (GOLD analysis project Ga0180431, IMG submission 132459) | Hypersaline lake sediment archaeal communities from the Salton Sea, California, USA - SS_1_MS_1 metaG | ecosystem: Environmental > Aquatic > Non-marine Saline and Alkaline > Hypersaline >...
GATCAACGCTAAGTCCTACCCGCTATCCGCTATGCCTTTCTTTGACTGCCGGCAGCTTTACGGCAAACGTGCTCCCTTCGCCCGGTTTGCACTCTACGCTGATCGAGCCTTTGTGGGCGTCGATGATGAACTTCGCTATGCTAAGGCCCAGGCCGCATCCTTCGGCTCGGCGCGACAGGCTGCGGTCAGCCTGGTAGAATCTCTCAAATATCTTCTTGGCGGCTCGGCGTGACATACCCACGCCGTTATCGCTGACACTAAAGCAAACCGTGCCGTTCTGTGGAAAAACTCTCAATTCGATACGCTTTTCATCATAAGAGTATTTATAAGCGTTGTCCAACAGGTTAACAAGCACCGTTACCATTGCATCATGGTCGGCCATTACGTCGGGCAAATCCTCGGCGATCTCCACTTCGAACTCACATCGACCGGCGTTGAATTCGGTCCTGACGGCCTCGGCGGCGGAACCCGCAATTGCGGCCGGTTTTATCCTGACCATCTCGAAGGCCTGCTTATTTCGCTCCATCCTTGAAAACGTGAGAAAGTTATCAATCAGCCCGCTGAGCCGCTTGTTCTCTTTGCAGATCAATTGAAGATATTCCGTTGCCTGCTGCCGGTCGTTGTAGTTGCCTTCCAGCAACGTATCTGCCAGCACTCGCATTGAGGCCAACGGAGTCTTCAATTCATGCGAAACCGTTGCTATAAAATCGTTCTTGAGCTTATTGACTCTTATCTGCCTGCCGACCGCCCGGCCTGCAAAACCGCCCGCGGCAAGAATCAAGACAATAACGAGCACCCCGGCCCAGATGTAAACGGCGGCCTGTCTGCCCGCTGCCTTCGAGAAGACATCGCTATCGGTGAAGTAGAGCTCCACCTTCCAGTCCGGCATATATGCACCGGCGGCTGTGGCCAGGAACGCCTTGCCCTCCGGCTGCGCGGCGCCACATACGCTTTTGCCGCTGTCGTCCATAACACGATATTCGACGTCTGAGTCTGCGAAGCTTTTAGCGAAAACCTCCAGGTCTTCCTGCATATCTTCGCCGGATCGCAGCAGCAGGAATTCCTTATCCTCCGTCTCCAAATACATTCCGTAAACATCGCCCGACGTATTCAGTCGACGAACACTGCCGGCGGCCCAGTTCTCGAACGCAGCCCCAGTGGGATAGCGCTCAATAACTTCTGCGGCCAAAGTTTCGGCCGCAAGAAGCCACTTCGCATGTTCGATCCGATTGTTCTTTGCAAACTCCTGCGCCAACGGGCTTCGCTCGGCCATCTCAATTGCCTTTTGTAGAACGAATATCCGAGTTGCAGAATCCATTGGCAGCAACCAACTTTTCATTGGAATTTGACCGTAATTTGTCGCGGTATATAGGAGCCCATTGAGCATCGCTGTATTTCGTTCGTTATCCCGCATCTCAAGATCCGCAACCATGACCCTCGCGCGTGCCGCCAAAGCCACCGAAGCCAGCGACATTTCGGGATCATTTCGCCTATATGCGGCGTTGTAGTAGTAATTCAACCTCGCAAGATCCAATTGGCCCCGCCCCACCTCACATCTGGCCTGACCGAGCATCGCTTTTCGCCAGATGTAGTCATCTTCGGCTGTACGTGCTATCTGGTTATAGAGCAACTTCGCTTGTTCGAAATCCCGCTCGACAAATTCCAGCTTCCACGCGGTCTCGAATTCCTCCGGCATATTCGGCTCCGCCCGCCCTGTGCCGGCAATAGGATAAATCAACTCCCCGGAGCGACCGTAGGTCACCGGCACGTAAGAATCGCTCTCCTTGCGCCCGTAGCTAATAGCGGCAGACATGAAGTTGCCTGCCGGGTCGTCGCCGGCGCTGTTTTCTGCGAGCGCAACTCTTTGCCGCCACAGACCCTCGGCCTGCGAAACAGCGGCCTGGAGCTTCTGTCCGTACAGGTCTATAAGCTTCTGACGAGCAGCCATCCGCACGTTCTCCACCGCCTGGCTCATAAACCAGAGCAGACATACGGTGGGCAATATCACCGCCACACCAAGCAGCAATATCACCCACCGAAACTGCCCGTAACCGCTATCATTGAACTTTTGCTTCAGCATGAGTTCTATTCGCTATCATCAAGCTCCGGCAAAAAGTCCTCAATCATCCAAAATTCCGGACCGCCACCGGCACAACCTGCGAAAACAAACTTCTTGCCGTTCGGTGACCAGTCAAGGTGGTAAATGCCTTCAACCTTAAGATCAGGTTCAATCTCCTCAATGCTGCCATCTTTAATCGAAACGATCTTGATCTTATTTTCCGGTGCATTATAGGCGATCCGCTTGCCATCCGGCGACCAGGCCATTTCTTTGTTCGCAGTGATCTTCTGAACTTCAACGATGTTTTGTGATTCTCCGCCTTTTGCCGGAATGACCTTTATTTTTCCATCTGAGGTGTTACGCCTGTCTCTGGAGAAGTACGCCAGAAGTTCTCCATCAGGTGACCACATTACAGGCCCAAACGAAAAGACACCATCCGATTGAGACGTTAACTTGCGGGCTTGTCCGCCCGTTCTTGGTATCACATAGATGTCGGCATTTCCGACTTCTGCCCAATTGTCAGATGCTTTCATGCGAACGAAGGCGATTTTCTGTCCGTCCGGCGACCAGCATGGGTACCAATCTCTATAAGGGGCCGGAGCATCGGTAAGCTGTTTGGGTGTTCCTCCTTCAACCGGGAGTGTCCATATATGCATCGTTTTTATGGGTTGTTTCGCTTTGTGACCTGCAAAAACAATGGTCTTGCCGTCCGGGGAAATATGGTTTCCAGTTCCAATGCCTTGCAGCCTGATCTTGTGCTCGGAATGAAGTGGGACTGTAGTCACTCTCCCTCTTCGGGCGGAGACATAAGCTATAGCGTGGCCTTGCCAGTCTCCGCTTGACTGATTTGTATTGTTAACGTGAAAGATCCGTTTCCCTTCAGGCGACCAACGCGGCTGGGTCGGATAACCTCCGTGCGCGACAAACGAGGCTTTTCCTCCATCAATGGGCTGGGTATAGAGAGCAAACTCGGTCGGAGTCTCAAAAATGGCCCCGATCTTATTGTCAGGAGTCCAGCCGGTCAGACGTCTCACTCCGCTAGTGTTTTTGGGGCAGACAATTGTCATCTTCTCTCCGGCATGGTCTCCATGTCGAGTCAGAGGAACAACATAAATCCGGTCCGACGAGTCGTAGTCGACGAAAGCGATCATCTTACCATTCGGAGACCATACAGGAGTTGATGCATTGTCGGCGTCAGCGACTAGTTTGGGCTTACCACCATCGGTGGGAACCACCCATAGTCCGCCTCCTGCTCGTCCTAAGGCCTTGTCCTCAACGTAGGCAATCATATTGCCATCGGGAGAAAACACAGGCTCTCTTGCGCGGGTCTCGACCAACCTTTTTGGTGAGCCACCTTCTACATCAAGGGTATAGACATGAAGTTCATTCGCATCGACCTGGGTAAAGGTCAGCGTTTTGCCATTAGGAGACAAGCTCATTCGATAGTTAACCACGCGCGCATCACGATTGTTCTCATGCACCTGCCTCGGCTTTCCACCATCGGCAGAGACAACATAGATTTGCTGGCGGCCTTTTTCGACTTCTTTGCCGTTGAATGCAATCCATTGCCCATCGCCGGACCAGGTAAAGCCGCACCAGTCAGCCTCAACCCCTGCCGTGTCCAGTAGTCTCGGCTCTCCGGCAAAGCCCGGACCTAGCCTGCCTGATCTCGGCATAATCCATAGTTTCTGGTCGTTCACGAAGAGGATACTTTTTCCATCAGGGGACAGTTGAGCATCCCACGAAATCGTGTTGGGAATATGGACTTTCTGAAACGCCGGTTTTTGAGCAACTTTGTTTTCCTTATCTCCCGGCAGGAAGTTTTCCATTACCCAGACTGCGGGCAATTTGTAGTTTGCAGCCCGGCTGCCGAATGCTATGTGACGGCCATCGGGATGCGCGCTCAGCCATTGGAAACCGCGCATTTCCAAACCAAGGTTTTGGGTTTTGCCGTCTTCTACAGAAATGCGACATATATCCCACTCCCTCCAATTATCTTTGGGCTCGCTTACCTTTGGCATAAGAATGTACCTGCTGTCGGCGCTCCAGGTGTGATGAATGGTTCTGTTTCCCTGTTCAAAGGTGTGTACTACACGCGGCTCGCCCCCGGTAAGCGATATAACTCGCAGGTTCCTTTTCTTTTTTTTGCCGAGTATGGCCAGCCGGCGGCCGTCGGGCGAACGTGATATGGTATATATGTCCTCCAATGTCCCGCTCAGCAGTGTGGTCTCTTTGCCGCCGGCGACTTCTCGATTCACGATTTCCATGCGCATATCGCCGGTACCATCTTCAGGCATAGTGCTGCGCACAAAAACAAAAGATTTTTCATCGGCGCCCCACGCATGGTCGTGCATTCTTTGAGGTCTTTTCGTTTTCACTATTAGATCCGCTTTGCCCGTCTCGGCATTGATTATGTAGAGTCCCATTTCCCAGTTTTCCGTGCGTATGCTAATGCCCCCCAAGCCAATAACCATAAGTGACCGACCATCGGGCGACCAACGCGGGAAACCGAACGCATCCAAATCCGGCGGCCTGAATGAACGCTCTTCACCGGTCTCCAGAGAGCGGATAACCAGGACATTTCCGAAGGGAGCTCGAGTGAAGAAAGGCGCTCTTTTCGAAATATAGGCCATGTATTTGCCGTCCGGCGAATAGTCCGGCGTTGCATTGGATCCTACGAATTGACTAATCGCCTCATGAGGTGGTGATACCACGTCACCGGTTTCAGGATCGAGTTCCGTGACATAGACATCAGTTTGCTTGGGAAAATGAGAGTAGTAAAATAATCCTTCTGTTGTGGTTCCCAGTCCCCTCGGCGGATCGACTCCCATCCCTGATTTTACTAACTGGGGGCCACCTATGGCTTTGCCGCCATCTACTCCAACGGCCCATATATCGGGCATTCCACTGCGGTCGCTGGCAAATAGCAGATACTTGCCGTCCCGCCCCCAGCCGAGTACGGAATCGTTCGCCGGATGTTTTACCAGAGCCCGTTCTTTTCCATTTTCAAGTGAGAGCATGAATATATCGCCATCAGGATCATCGTAAACGATGTTATCTCCTTCAGGTGAGAAGACCATATTGTTAAAGCGGCCTTTGTCAAACTCTTTCAAGACGCGTACAGAACCATCCAAAATGGATATCACTGCAACCTGACCGCCGTTTTGTCTCTTAAGCCATGCCAGAATAAACTCCCCGTCTTTTGACCAATCACAAGGAGTAATCCAGCGGTAATCCTCTTCGCTGAACAGGATACGAGGCTCTGCTGCATCATTGATGCCGATCAAACTGAGTTCGCTGTTGTACTGTTCGTTATACCAGGTATAAGCGATCTGCTTGCTGTCCGGCGACCATCGGCTGAACTCCGCAAATTCGTCGCTTTCTTCCCAGGAACCTTTATTCGTAAGACGTCGTTTTTTTCCGGTGGCGATCTCGTAAACGGCCAGATCGCCTGTATCCCAATCGACGTAAGAGAGGTAGTTGCCGTCGGGAGAAATCTCGCCGCAATTATCGACATCCGAACCTTCCCATACTTTTCTCACTGTCATGCCTTTCGGCTCGGCTCGTGTTGCCGGCTTCTCCAGTGCAGAGAGTCGTGAACGGGCCTTTGCAATCAAGGCCTTTTGGTCGGCAAATTCCTTGATTAGGCGTTGGTAGGCCTTTTGGGCTTCCTGTTTACCGAGCTTTTCGTAGCATAGACCGATGTGGAGAAGGGCTTTTGCCGCGACCGGGCGGTTTTTGGGGAATTCTTTGACTATGCGCTCGTAGACCTTGATCGCCGCGTCGAGGTTGCCTTCGATTTCTTCTGCGTAGAGTCCTTCCTGCAGCAGGACGCTTGCCGACTTGGCACCAGCGCCTGAGGCGGGCAGGACGGCAACCAACAAAAAGATGATTGTGATGTTCTTAAGCCTTTCCATAATCGTGCTCCTTTACAATAGGTTAACGATAAAACGGTTCATTTAACAGGAGCAATTATGCAGCTTCGATGTTACCGTTTTGTTACGGTTTTGTCCTTTTTGCGATATTTTTCGAGGGCGCCCGATTTTGACGAGGGGCCTGAATTTGGCTTGTTTTTTCCCTCTAACAGGAATACAATATTCCTTTTATTTGTTAAAATTTCTGAGTGGGTAGATTATCAACGGGATAACAAATGAGTGAAAACCTTGACATACGCACCATTGAATCGGCTTCAGCAACGGAATTCTATATTTCAGCCACGCCGGGCCCGAAAGCTCCCCTCGAGGATCAGGCCCGTGAGATATTCTCCAATATCAGCGACGTTCTCACAACGGAAAATGCCGAAATCCTCCAGGAGCGGCTGATTGGCACTGAAGGCGCGATGGAGCCGCTTTACCAGGCTCGCTCGGCAGCTTACGGCAATCTCGACGACGGAGTCGCCCCGGCTCAGTTGGTGGGCAAAGAAGGGCTCTCCGGCCCCATCGCCGGCGTGCAGGTTCACGCCGTCAGGAGCAAGGGCAAACCCGAGGTGATAGGTCTGGAAGGCAACCTCTGCGGGCGGATCCTTCGCGTGCCGGGCCGGGCTTATCTGGCGCTTTCCGGTATATCGGATTTGCAGTCCGACAAGCCGGCTCAGCAGGCCAGAGCCATGATGCAGAAGGTCGAAACGGCCCTGCGCAAACTTGGCGCCGATTTTCTCGCCGTGCCGCGTACCTGGATGTGGCTCAGGGATATCCTCGACTGGTACGACGATTTTAACGCCGTAAGAACCAGCTTCTTCAAGGATTGGGGGCTAATTGGGGAAGGGACCCGTCAGACCATGCCCGCCAGCACGGGTATCGGACTCGGACCGGCCAACGGCGGGCACTGCGCCATGGACCTGATGGCGGTCCTCGAACCGACCGACTGCACGAAGTACCTTTTGACGACGGGAAAACAGCACAGCGCCTTCGATTACGGCTCGGCGTTCTCGCGCGCCGCTCGCAGCGTAATGCCGGCCGGCGACGCGGTATGGGTCTCGGGGACCGCGTCCATTGACGCCGACGGAACGACAACCCATGTCGGCGATCCCGCGGGCCAGATTGATGCTACTATCGAGGCCGTTCGCGCCGTCCTGAGCGAAATGCAGACCGACGAAAAAGACCTCGTCCATGTAATAGCCTACTGCAAAACACCTGAAGTCGAAAGAGCATTCGAGCCCACAAGAAAGGCCCTCAACTGGCCCTGGATAACGACGATCTGCGACGTCTGCCGCCCCGACCTGCTGTTCGAAATAGAAGCCACCGCTATGCCAAGATAAGGGAATTGAGAATTCAGAATGAAGAATTGAGAATTATTGATCCACACCCAACATCTTGAACTCGGCAACTCAGATTTCTACATTCTCAATTCGACATTCCAAATTCTATTCCTTCGCCCCGTGTTTGCGCAGCAGTTCTATGACTTCGGTGTGGTTTTCTTGTTTTGCAAGTCCCAAAGCTGTTAGTCCCTGGTTATTGCGTATATTTAGGTCGGCTCCTTTCTTCAGAAGTTCCTGGACAACTCCCTTGAAACCACTGACAGATGCTCGATGCAGGGGTGTCTCCCCCGATTTACTGCAAACATCTATCTCTGCTCCTTCCTCCAGTAGTAGTTTCACCGCCTCTAAACTGCCCGGGAAATGAGCATTACCCCATCCCAATGAAGCACAGTGTAAAGGCGTGTCACCATCGCGGTCTTTTGCATTGAGATCTGCACCTTTGGCAATTAACAGGGCTGCCATCTCCAATTGATCTTTCCCACTAGCTCTGTGCAAGGGCGTCGCATTCCACCCGTCCTTTGCATTAACTGATGCGCCTTTAGCCAGCAATAATTCCGCTACGGCGATTTGCCCCGAGTTTGCCGCACAGTGCAGAGGCATGAGACTCGCGAAGCCCTTCTTATTGACATCCGTTCCGGCCCCGATCAACTCCTTCACAGAATTAACATCGCCAAGATAGCAATCCGTGAGTATACGCGAGCGCGACACAGCCCCTTTTTTTGAAAGCAACTGTGCTATCTGCATATGCTGTTCGGTCCCGAAATGGACTACAGTCTCCAAAGGTGTCCCACTGGTACTGCATTTTGCGTTAATATCGGCTCCTTTATCGACGAGCAATTTCACAATGTCATAATAGCCATGCTGTATTGCGACATGTATAGCGGCCCAACTACGGTCGCCTTTCCACGCGTTGACATCGGCCCCGTGTTCCAGCAGCGTCTTGACTACATCAAGATGTCCGTCGATGGCCGCGTGGTGCAGGGCAGTATAATCGTCCTCATCTCGCGCCTCCACCTCAGCACCCTTTGAAAGTAGCAACTCGACAACGTCCTTGTGGCCTTCATCAGCAGCAACGATCAGGGGTGTCCTGGCATCTTCGTTCCTGCCATTGACACCTGCGCTTTTCGAAATGAATGATTTGACTTGCTCAATGTCTCCATCAGCGGCGGCCTGATGCAAAGTTCCTGAGTCTTTGGATTGTTCCTTGTTCTCATCATCACTGTTGGCGGGGGCCAACTCTTTAATTTCCGGTATATCCATTTTCTCTGCGATGGACAGCCACATCTTGTCACCGTCACCAAACCTGGCTCCCTCGGATATCAGGAGCCGTGTTATCTCACTGTTCCAGAGCGATTTGACTCGCGCATACATCTCTTTGCGCCCCGCATCAGCAAGCTCTGTCGAATGGCTGACGCATCTTACGAACCGCAGGCCGAGTACCGACATTCCCATTTCATCCTCGACACTGGCATGGTCGTTAACATCCGCTCCGTTGGCAATAAGCAGCTTGACGGTTTCCAGGCCATCGGAGCAATAAACGCCGGCGTGCAGAGGGGTCATACCATCGCTGGCTTTTACTGTCACATCGGCGCCGCGGGCCAGGAGCAACTGTGCCACTTCTTTGTGCCCGCCGGCAGCAGCGCAGTGCAGGGCCGTCACAGCACCAGCCCCCTTTTCATTTACTGCTACTCCTTCTTCGATGAAGGTTTTGACTTTGGCTGAATCCCCGATATATGCCGCCAAATAAATGGTGGACGGCACTTTACCTGTGGCGACGATGATTTCTACGATTTCCCTCCGGTTTAGATTACTGCTCATCATCGCCCAGTATAATGGCGTACTTCCCCCGGTATCTCCGAGAGTGACATTTGCACCCTTGTCAATGAGCACCTCCACAGTATCTTTGTCTGCCGAGTTCGCGGCAACATGGAGTGGCGTTGCCCCCCTTTTGTTGCGGGCGTTCACATTCGCCCCTTTTTCGATGAGCAGCCTTACCACCTGTGTGCGACTGGCAACCGCCGCATGTTCCAGCGGTGTCCTCTTCAGCTTGTCCTCTACGTTGACGTCCGCGCCATGCTCGATAAGCAGTCTCGCCACCTCTGTGTGTCCGGGATAAGCCGCACGATGCAGGGCAGCCCTGCCCCTCTTGTCTTTGGAGTTGACGTCGACACTATTTGAAATGTGTAATTTGACCTGGTCAAAGTCACCGTCAGCCGCAGCTTCGTGCAACGACTTTGTGGGCTTGGTCTCAGATGCAATCGCCGCTTCTTCTACCGCGCGCGCGGTTAAGACCAGCGCCGTCGGCACGGTCAGGAGAGCGATTAGCATAACAACAATCGCCGCTATCAGGCTTGGACGTTTGTAGAACTTTCTTCCCGGCCTCATCATGGTTCTTATCCTTTCTTCGATGTTTTTCACTGGCCCGGCTATAGCCAACGATGGTACCGGCCGGGTTGATTCGTACTCGGTAACCAAGGTTTCGACGATTGCTTTGCTGTAGTCTTTTGCCCGGGCGTCCAAGCGGGCTATTGCCATCTCGTCGCAGCATTTCTCCCGCTCGGCGCGGATCTTCTTGTTGGCCCACCATACGAACGGATGGAACCACAGTATCGCCTGGGCGATTGTCTGGATGAGATTTACAGCCGCATCGAATCGCATCACGTGGCTGATTTCATGGCCCAGAACGTGCCTGCGATGTTCATCGTCCGGTATCCGAACGAAGCTCGCGGGCAGGTAGATATCCCCCCGCATCGCTCCCCAGACAAAGGGCTGGCCGATCCCTTCGAGCAGCCACATCCTGGGCAACCTTCGCAGTTTCAGCGACGACAGCAGGTCGTTGACGCCTTTCTGCATGTCGGCAGGCAGCGGCCTGCGGTCGCGGTGCAGCCATCGCACAGTGCGATACGCCTTGGCAGCCGCTATGCAGGCAAACGCCGCGGCGCCGACCAGCCACCCGATCGCGACCCACTGACGAGGGCTTAGTTGTGGTCGGGAGGAGACTACCGGCGCGACTATCGGCGCCGGCTTTGCCGGCCTTGGTGTTATCGGCGGAGCTTCGGCTATCGTCGGGATCGGAGCGACCATAGTAACAGCAGGGGCCGGAGTTCTTTCCGGCAGCACGGCAACAGGGACCTCGAGCAACGGCGGCGTCAGGCACTTAGCTAATACGATGAGCCAGAGCAGGTAGCGGACGTGCGCGCTTTTATTCCTGAGCGCGAAGTTAGCCGCAGCTATTAACGCCACGAGGACGGCTATCTGCCAGCTTTGCGTCAGAAGGTAATTCGTGATTTGTGTCAGGTAGGTTTCCATTTTCGTCTCTCCACAGAAAGTCAAACGGCTACTTATTGTCTATCAGTTGCTTTAGGTTTTCGATGTCGTCGGCGCTGATCTTGCCGTGCTCGGCCAGGTATTGCACAAGCGGCACGGGATCGCCGCCGAAGAGACGGTCGAGGAAGTCGCCGACAGACCTCTTTACGACGTGCTCCTGCTTGACTGCGGCCGAAAAGACGTGAGCCTTGCCGCTGACGGCGTGCTTGAGGTAGCCCTTCTTTTCCAGCCGGCGAAGCAGCGTCTGAACGGTGGCGTATGTTATCTTCCTTTTGGCGGGCAATTTCTCACATACATCCTGCACGGTCGCCTTGTCGAGCTGCCAGACAATTCTCAGTATCTCGGTCTCCGATGGGCTTAATGCCGGTAAATCTTTGCGCGTCATATCAATCTCCTTTTACAAATGTATTGTACATATGTACAAGTACAATATCGTACACTTGTACAAGATGCGAAGAAAAAAATAAAAAAATGAAAAATTTTTTCCCGCCCCGGATTCGGCCATCGGCATCCCCACCTTGGGTGTGCCTTAAAGGCAGATAAACGACAATCGGGTGAGGCTGCCACCCGTCGCTCAGTCGCGTGCGATCTTGGCGAGTGCATTCCCTCGCCCCGGCACAAAATAAAGGGGCCTATACTCAGCGAAAAAGTATAGGCCCCATCCTAAGATCGATCCACTAGGCTCAGTTCGTCCTAAAACGGCTTATCGTACGGCTGAGTTATGCCGGCAAGCCCGGCCATCTCTTCGTCCGACAGGACGCGGTTGTAGATGCGGAAGTCGTCAACCTGGCCCGGGAAGTAGTTGTTATTGTCCTGCCGCTTGCCGACGTGGACGTTGTCGGGCGTGGCTAGAGTCCTGTCTTCGCTGCCGACGAGCAGGCCGTCGCCGTACCATTTGATCGTCGTGCCGTCATACGAGGCGCCAAGATGGTGCCATTCGAGATCGATCGGCATGATATCCTGCTCCCAGCCGTATACGTGAAGCCCGTACCAGCCGAGAGTCGTGGTGCCTGTATCACCCACCAGCTCAATGTCGAAGTGGCCATTGCCGCCCGAAGGACCGGTGAAACCGAATACGTCCACCCACGCGGGAGTGCCGATAACGTTAGCCTTCGCCCAGCCGGCTATAGTTCTCGGTTGAACGCCGCTTATGCCGACCGAACCGACAACAACATGATCGTCAATTCCGTCCAGAGCAATCGCCTGACCTAATTTGCCCGGAACATATAGCGGCCCGCCATTGACTGTTCCGTGGTGCCCGCCTGCACTGTCGTTGGCGTTGCCCTCGAAGTTAAACTGCGCCGCCAGCCCTGCCGTACCAGGCTGAACCGGCGTAACAAGCTCGCGAGGTTTCGCGTACAGCCTGATATCATCGAGCAGCAAAGTGCCGTTTGCGCCGGGTCCCTGAATACCGACAGCCAGACTGGTAACGCGGCTCAAATTCGTGCTGATCTTTGTCAAATCGATATTCCAGACCTGCCAAGGGCCGCGCTTTAGGTTGCTCACATCGCCGTCGTAGTTGACCTGGACACCGTTGACCTTGACGTACAGTTGTCCCGGCACGTTGGCCGCATTTCCGGCAAACCATAGCGACAGAGTGATAATGCCGTGAGCGGTCCAGTCCTGCGCAGACGCGAATGTGCGCACCACTTCCGAGATACCCGCCGGATTGTTGTTAAACTGGAACGGCACGGATTTGTTGCCGCCGTGAACGTTGCCGGTTTCCAAAGATGCTCCTACGAGGTATCCCATATTTGAGCCATTTACGCTCTGATTTTCGTATCCGTCTATCCACGTAAGATACACGAGATTGCTGCCGATCTCACCATCGGGAATTTCATTGTAGGACTCGAAATCATCCACGGTGACGTAGTCGGGTATCGAGAAGCTCCAGATGTTGCCCCTGGTAATTGTCCCGTCGGTATTGTGCTCGTCGATGCGCCAGTAGTACGATCCGCCGTTCCACTCTATGCCTTCGGGCGGAGTGTAGTTAGTCGTGGTTTGAAGAACTCTGAACACGCCGGTCGTATCCGAAGCTTCGGCATTGGCTACGGCATCTCTGTCTCTGGCGAAGTAGACGGCATGTTGCGAGGCCGAATCTCCCACCGACCAGCTCACGGACGCCGCGCTGAACACGTCGGAAATCGCGTTATTGGCCGGGCTCGGATCCCAGGCGCGCGTGGTGTCGCCTCGCATTACCTGATTGATTTCGTCAGGTGTCAATGCGCGACTGTAGATGCGAATGTCATCCACTAATCCATTCCAGAATTCGGCCAAGTCGTTTACCTGCCGCCCGATATGGGCACGGCTTAAAGGCAGATCCCAGGTCTTGGCTTCCGAAGCCACCTGGATGCCGTCGGCGTACAATATAGCCGTCGTCCCATCGTATGTCAGGCAGATGTGGTGCCAGACATCGACCTCCCAGAAACCGCTCAAGCCGTTCAGCGGGACGTCATCACCGTAGCCTCCGCCGTAGAGGTCGGTCCCGTTGAGGCCGATGAACATGGCCTGACTCGTGCCGGCCGTGCCGTAAGCGGCGATCCACTGCCAGCCGCTGGCAACAGTGTTGGTCTTGCCCCACCCACACAGGGTACGGGCGGATGTTCCAGACGGCAAATCCGATGTGCTCGCAAAATTAACGTAATCACCAGTTCCATCAAGATCGAGAGCACCGGCGTCGATCCCATCAGTCCACTCCGGATCGCCGTTAAGAGTCCCGTGATTACCATGACCGGACCAATCAACGACGGTCGTGCCGCCGCCTTCGTCGAGCTTCCACCAGGCAACAAGATCAGGGTCACCGATGGGTATGTCGCGCAATGTCGTAAAACTCCATACATCACCTTTGTGCGTAGCGAAGGCATCGAACTCATCTACTCGCCAATAGTACGTTTTCCCTCGTTCAAGTTCGCCCGGACTGTAGGTTGCATCCGTTGACTGCACTCCGTTAGTGGCGTTGGCCACAGCGTCGTAATCATCACCGAAGTAGATGGTATGCAACTTCGCCTCGTGACCTGCCGTCCAGCTCAGAGTCGCATCCGGCAGTATGAATTTGGCGCCATCTTCAGGAATGGGGTTATAAGCTTCTCTGGATGGAATTAAAAAGCTCCAGACTGGTCCCCTCCAGGGACTATCGGGGTTGGCGTCATTAACCTCATCGACTCGCCAGTAGTAGGTTGTGCCGGGTACCAAACCATCCGGATAGGCAAATCCGATGAAACCTGCCAGGAGATTCGGAGCCGTCTGGTTGCCCCGAAATGCCTCGCCTGTTCCGTCGTTCACTTCGTCAAAATTGTCGGCAAGGTAAACATCATGTGAAACTGCATAACCACCCGGTACCCATCTCAGATTAATCCAGGTCTCCGTGTGTATGGCCCCATCAGGAGGATCTGGACTGGTAGCCTCTGAAATGCCCGCCAGTTTCTTGATCTCAACTGGTGAGAGAGCACCGTCGTAAATGCGGACATCATCCACCAGACCATCCCAGAACTCAGCGGCGTCGTTCACCTGGCGGCCAATGTGCGCCCTGTTCAGTGTCAGGTTCCAGCTCTTTGTCTGCGAGTCCAACTCGACGCCGTCGGCGTATAGTCTGGCAACACTTCCGTCATATGTCAGGCAGATATGATGCCAGACGCCCACCTCCCAGAAATTAGTCAGCGGAACATCATCGCCGTAGCCTCCGCCGTAGAGGCTCGTGCCGTTTATGCCGATGAACATAGCCTGACTCGTGGCGGCATTGCCGTACGCGGCGATCCATCGCCAGCCGCCGGCGATCGTATCAGTCCTGCCCCATGCGGCTAAGCTGCGTGGTGATCTGCCGGCTGGCAGGCCAGGTGGATTTCCGAAATCGACATACTGTGAGGCAGCACCGTCCAGAGCCAGAGCATGGCTGCCCTCCATCGCGTCAGTCGTGAACTGGGGCCCGTTCATCAGAGTCCCGTCAATGCCGCCGACCGAATCCGTGGCGTCGTTATCCAGGCGCCAGTGAGCGACCAATGTCGCTCCTGCAGAATTTGCAGATGCACACAATACGATCAGAAGGCAGGATAGAAGAGTTAGTTCTTTGCACATAATGTTCCTCCTTACAATATACCCTTCCGGCAGTGGTTGAGGTGCTTTGCTATGTGGCTCGAAACGTCTCGTAAAGTACAACGGATTTTTGCTGCCGGTAAACAAAAAATCCACATACTTCGCACCTATATTTCTACCAAATCAACAGCACGCGCGTCAAGAAAATTTTGGTATGAAATGTATATATCCCGCTTTGTAAGCAAAAAAGGGGCCTATACTTAGCGAAAAAGTATAGGCCCCAACCTAAGACAAATCCAGCCGGCAGTCCACAGTCCTAGGGACTCCTTACGGAGGACGCCTAACGGCGGGTACATAATCACCTGCCGTTTCAATCGTAGCTGAGCTACTGAATCAGCCGAATATCGTCGAAGTACAACGTACCGGTAGCGTCGACGCCCGGGACGTTTCTGGTTCCGACTCCTATAGTCATCGAAAGAACATTGCCAAGGTTCGCACCGGCAAATTCGCTCAGGTCGATCACCCATTCGGTCCATTCGTTAATCTGCGTTGCGGCAGGATCGGGATGGTAAACAACGGCGTTGCCAAGAGCGACAAATATCCGCTCGGCAGAATTGCCTGTACTCCCGCGGAACTGGATCGAAAGCTTTGTTACACCGTTTGCGGTCCAATCCATCGGGAAGGTTAATCCCAGCGTCGCCTCGGAGATCTTGATGGTATTGTCGAAGCGATATTCCATCGACTGAGCACCGCTGTTAACGATTGTCTGCTCGGTATAAGGCGGGTAGTCTCTGGCCACAAGGGCTCCGTTGTTCAAAGTCCCGTAACCATCCATCCACTTGTCCCATATCCTGTTGCCGGTCTCGCCGACGGGAGGATCAAGATCGTCATAGCCCTCGAAGTCGTCCACAACGAGGAAGTCACCCGTCCAGAAGCTCCAGACTTTGCCTTCCCACGGGCTGTCGGGATTGGTGTTGTTGACTTCGTCGATGCGCCAGTAGTAGGTGGTATCGAATTCAAGCTGACCTGGATCGAAACTCTCTTCGCCAAGCGCCTTGCCGGTCTTGTACTCGGGCGAAGTCTTGGTGGCGCCGGCCACGGCAGCTTCATCGGTCCCTAAATAGACCTCATGCGAATTGGCGAAATCTCCCGGACTCCATCTCAGATCGGACATCAGGTGCACGCCTTCAGTCCCGTCGATCGGCTTCGGATTGTACGCATGTACGAGCCGTGACAGAGCCGCCTGTGGAACGAAATCTTTCGGCGTTGATGGGCTCGACCATCGCATTTCTGCCACTGCGCCGCCGCCGTTCTCGTAATATTCCATGACAAGGCTGTACTTCTGTCCGGCCACAAGGTCGATCTCTCCGGAGTACTCGGTTGTGCCCTGATCGACCCATGCGTCAATGAGCTTGCGGCCGTCTATCCAAAGTCGCGCGCCGTCATCGCTGCTGGTATAGAACGTATAGGTCTCGGTGAATGCCGCCTCGACTTCACCGGTCCATCTGGCCGAAAACAGATCCTCATTGACCGTCGGATCGGGAGAATTGCTGAAGGTGAAGTCGATCCGGGGATCTATACGGGTCAGCACGAGATTACCGAAGGCCTGTCCGGGTCCCGGGTTGCCTCCGCCTCCAACAAAGCTGGGATCGCTCCAGTGATAATACTCACCTTTGACACCGCCGCCCAGCTTTCCGGTCGTAAAGCTCCATACGGAACCTTTGTGCGTAGCGGCCACGTCGAATTCATCGACTCGCCAGTAGTAGGTAGTACCCTGTTCGAGCGTGCCGGGAGGAGTAAAGGTCGGGTCTGACAGGGGAGGCGCCCCGGTCGCATTTTCGACCTCGTCATAGCTGGTCCCGAAATAGACATAATGCAGTCTGGCGTCGAAACCCGGCGTCCAGCTAAGAGCGGGACCGTCAGTTTCGACGAACTTGGCTCCGTCGGACGGTATGGGATTGTAACCTGTCTTCGGCGGCACAGAGAAGCTCCAGACGGGTCCTTTCCACGGACTGGCCGCGTTGGCGTCGTTGACCTCGTCGACCCGCCAGAAGTAGGTTGTGCCGGGAACCAGGCCGTCGGGGAATGGAAATCCGAAAAAGCCGACAATTTGCGTTGTAGTGGGCAGGTTGCCTACGAGTGTATCGGCGGTGCCGCTATTCACATCGTCGAAATTGTCTCCCATGTACAGATCGTGCGAAACCGCGAAATCTCCCTGCTTCCAGGAAATCGTGCCCCAAGTTTGCTCAAGAAGGGCGCCGTCTTTCGGATCGGGACGCCGGGCGAGCGGATTGCCTACAAGCAGAGCCTTTACCCAGTTGCCGATGAACTCGGCACAGACTTGACCTCTGTCGTCTACCCAGTTACCGCCACCAGCCTGGTTTAGAGCAACGAAGTAACCATCAGTCTCGGTGTTGTGAAGAACAACAGGATCAGCATGTGTGCCGGCCGAATTCTGTGCGAATATCGCAGCAACTTCCCAGGGGGCTGCCACAGAACTGAGTTGAACTGGTCTGTCAGACGTAACGGCGTTGAGACTGGGCACATATTCCTCGCCGGTCTCTGTAACCACCATCAGTCCTTGCCCGCTGCCCGCGATAATACCTGAAGAAAGGTCAAGAATGTTCGCGGCACCATTTCCGACGTTGTCAGATTGTCGAGATCCACCTTCATACGAGCAGTAAGCGAACCAGTCGCCAACATTTATAATCATGTTTCCGCCGTCGAGCCACTCCTCGGCTCGCGAGCCGTCCGGATTAACGTTCGGGAATTGATACAGGACACTCGGCGTGCATCCGTTCAGCCAGATAATATCCATTTTACCGTCATCCATGCGCTCATCTACCCATGCGCCGAACGCGTCAAACTGGTTGTCATCGAACTGCTGGATATCTTTGAACATGTTCCCGGTTGCGGCAATTATCTGGTCGACGTCTTCGAACTGCGATTCGTCATACCAGCCATCGCTGTTCCACTGCCCGATGTAGAACGCTATGTCAGCGGCCATCGCGGCCGGACACAATAAGAATGCGACTACGAGTACTAACACTATTTTCTTCATTTTCTGCCTCCTTCTTCTAAGGGAAAAATGACAATAGTTTCGCTCCGACCACACACCAAAGCGACACGTAGATATTTTGTTTTGAGTTTCACAACGATCCGGCAGCGGCCTCCTATAATAAATTTAACCTCTGAATTGACGCCACCTCCTTCCTCATTAAACGGGGCAAACAATAATGAATTTTCCTGCCGGGAAGTCGCAAATCCTACAAAATCCACCTGTTGACAGACTTCACATATATATATGTACCAAATTTGAGGCCGGTCCGTCAAGGAAATTTTGGCATGAAATGTGTGTTTACCACCTTGTAAGCGGAAAAAGGGGCCTATACTTAGCGAAAAAGTATAGGCCCCGTCCCAAGACAAATCTAATCGGCGGGCACATAAGCACCGGCCGTTTGAATAATCTCTGGGCTACTTGATAAGCCGGATATCATCGATGTACACCGCTCCGGTTCCTGCCGTACCGGCAACGCCCTTTGTGCCGACACCGATGGTTATCGTATTGACATTGGTGAGATTCGTGCCGAACTGAGACAGGTCTACCACCCACTCCTGCCAGATTGGCGTCTGCGTCGCGGCCGGATCGTCATGGTATACCGGATTGCCGTTGACGGCAACAAAGACCCGATCTGCGTCACTGCCGGGAGCGCCAACAAGCCACAGGCTGAGTTTTGTGACTCCTTGCAGGGTCCAGTCGCGCGGGAATTCGATCATCCTGGTTGCCTCCGAGAACTTGCCTGTATTGTCAAAACGCAAGTTCATCGACTGGTCTCCGCTGTGAACGGTAGTCTTCTCGGCGTACGGCGGCACATCATTAGATATGAGGGCTCCGTTGTTCTGAGTCCCGAAACCATCGATCCATTTGTCCCATATCCTGTTGCCGGGCTCGCCGGCGGGAGGATCGACGTCGTCGTAGCCCTCGAAGTCGTCCACGACGAGCATATCGCCCGTATCGAAGGTCCAGAGATTGCCCTTCCACGGGCTGTCGGGATTGACGCCGTTAACCTCATCCACACGCCAGTAGTAGACTGTGTTGTAGTCAAGCGAGCCGGGATCGAGGCTCTCCTCGCCGAGCGGCTTGCTGCTCTGGAACTCGGGCGAAGTCCTGGTGGCGTTGGCCACGGCATCGGCATCTGTGCCGAAATAGACATCATGCGAAGCGGCGGCATCTCCGGCCTTCCACGCCAGAGCGGACGCCAGATTCACACCGACGACACCGTCAGCCGGACTCGGCTGTCTGGCCAGCATCGGCGGCTGCAGCGGACCGGCGGGAATAATCTGCTCTTCCATCGTTGCCGTCGACCAGGACAACTTCTGCAGGGCGTCGCGATCCCAATCGGCGTACTCCAGGCGCAGCGAATGTATGCCCGCTTCTAAGAACATCGGTTGCGAGGGATACTTCGCGGGGACGTGGGACGCCCATACGTTAATGACCTTCTTTCCATCGATCCACAGGCGGGTGCCGCCTTCGCTGTTGACATCGAACGTGTACGTGTCGTCGGCAAAGATTGTCAGGTCCGCCGTCCACCGCGCCGACCAGCCATCAACCGGCAGCAACGGATCAGGGCTTTCAGCGCCCCAACTGAAGTTGACTTCCGGATCGACCCGCGTCAGTGCCGGCGTTCCGCTGAGACTCACGTTGTTGAAGTACTCACCCTTTAGGCCGCCCTCGCCGGTAGTAACCGTAAAGCTCCAGACTTCGCCTTTGTGCGTAGCAGCAACATCGAACTCATCGACGCGCCAGTAATAGGTCTTGCCGGCCTCAAGAGTGTCGAGGGCGAAGGTCGTGGTTATTTGTGAGGCTGCTCCGGTGGCATTGCTGACTTCGTCGAAATTTTCTCCGAAATATATATAGTGCAACCTCGCACCCCAGCCTTCGTTCCAACTGAGATCCGCATTCGGATCTACGAACAGGGCACCGTCGAGAGGACTGGGCTTCCATGCGATCTTGGGAGGAACCGTGAAGCTCCAGACGTCACCTACCCAGGGACTATCAGGATTGGATGGATTGACTTCATCGATCCTCAGGTAATACGTTGTGCCGGGAGCGAGACCTTCCGGGATGGCAAATCCGGGAAATCCGACAAATAAACTCGCCTCAATATAATTGCCTATGAATGCGGCTTCGGCGCCGGCAACGACGTCGTCACGATTATCGCTGATGTATACATCGTGAGAGACTGCTTCTTCTCCGGGCGCCCAGGTAATTTGTGCCCACGTATCGGCATGCACGGACCCATCGGCCGGGGAGGGATCGGTAGCCTTGAAGACGCGCTCGAGCAGCTCGATCTCGGCGATCTGCATGCTGTTGGCGTTGCCTGCGTCGCGAATGGCCGGGAACATGAGCTGGTAGTGCTTGTACTCCACGTCGTTGGCGAATTTAATCGGCGTTTCGTTCTTTGTACGCCTGGGCCACTCCGTCGCGCCGGCGAAGTCGTCAACGGTCCCCGAAGCGATCAACGTGTACGGCCCATTGATACTTTCGTTGGAGCCGGAAAGTTCCCACTCGACCGGATCGCGGGGCGCATTGTCGTTGGCTGTGGTGAGCGATATCCCGGTCACAATGGTCGGGCCGACGGACGGTGTGACTCGGATGCCCGTAGGCTCGAGATTGCCTTTGAAGTGCAGATACTTCACCAGTATCTGATCGTCAATGGCATACTTCGGCAATTCGGTGGCCGGCCAGCCAAAGTCGCTCTGCCCCGATATCCTAAGGCCGTCGTTCGGAACGCCGATGATGGCGTCCCCCGGCCTCGTGACGTCGCGCCCCGCCTGGGTTATTCCGCTCAAAGCCAATATGGACGCGATGACAATGAGAATTGATACGTTTCTAAACATAATATGTCTCCTTCAAAAAGGTACATTATTGTGATTCATGCCCTGGCTGCACGCCAAAGCAACATATAAACGTATTTTGA
>Ga0180431_10003367_pt1 | contig 20651 bp, 20 predicted proteins | sample SS_ome_11_FD_132459 | JGI IMG/M metagenome (GOLD analysis project Ga0180431, IMG submission 132459) | Hypersaline lake sediment archaeal communities from the Salton Sea, California, USA - SS_1_MS_1 metaG | ecosystem: Environmental > Aquatic > Non-marine Saline and Alkaline > Hypersaline >...
CGCTTCTAACTGCAGCGCCCTTTCGAGGGCTTGGGTTTGATTTACCCTTGTTCAGTATTGGGAGTATTTGACATTCTAGGATTTTCTAAGTTTGTTTAATTATTTCCAATATTAATAAATCAGAAGCGCGAGCTTACTTATCGCGAATATTGGTGGTCTTCCCCCAGTGTTTCGTTAAATTTTGGTAAAGTTCAGCAGTAAGTTTCCGACAACGCGCACTCTCCTCCTGAGCCCATGATTCAGTCCCTGCATTGGGAGCAAATAGACTCTCCGAAATTCGAATGGGTTTACAGAGTTCTCTATTATCGAATCCGTTCTGTGCCCTTAAACATTCCTCATTAAACATTTCGTACCTCTCACATACCCTTCTAAGACGTTGATGAAGATTAGACATTTGTTAGGTAAATATAGAAAAAAAAACGATGTTTATTCAAGTTTTCTAAGAACAAAGTCTAGCGCCATTTCAGCAGCCCTGGTATTTTACGGACTTGTTAGGGTTCCCACGGACCTTTGTATGAATACAGGTAAATGTAGCCTAAGTTTAGCACGCTCACGGGATTGTCCAATGGGCCTTCGACCTTATCGTCATTAAGTTTGAGCCATTTTCCATTAACCAACCTTCTGAAGAACATATAATGACCCTCGCTTAAAGACCCCTGGTGGTAAATAAACCCTCGAAGTGTGTATTTGCGGTCCGAATAAAGCTTTAACTCTAAATTAGGTAATATGGGCGTTTCAATTTTGGTGCCCATCTTTGAAAAGCGCTTGAGTTGAATTATGATGTACGGTCCAAAATTGTGCAACAACTGAATTCGAATGGGGAAAAAACATCCTTCCAATGCATTGACATTTTCCTCTGCGCTGATAACTGTGGGTGTCGGATAATCATCAATGGCATCTTGAATGCTATAATTATGTGATGATCGGAGGTTCAATTCCACAGGAAATTTGGGTTCATCTTTTTTTGATTTCAGTGTAACCCGTCCATCTTGCTCAATACACATGAGTTTGGTGGTTAAGGTCGATCTAAGAATGTTCATCCATCTTGCTCGATGTGAGCTTTGATCCAAAGCTTTGGTCAACAATTCCATCGAATCTTTTTGGCGCAATGGGTCCATGTTGCATTCTGAATACAATTGTAACACTTGATTATGTGCTGACTTATCTGTCCACGTTACCATGCGCTTCCCATCCCGTGCAAATTGGCACATTCTCTTGAGAATAAACTCTATTAGTCCAGTGGTCTTTGAGCTACACGCTTGTTCTCGAATTGGAGTGATTGTATAGAGTAGTTGCATGACAGCGTTGGAGTAGCAAGAATTTCCAAGGTTGTGTATACCAACTGGTATTGGGTCGGTTTTCCATTCAACTGGAGCAGGTTTTTCATCCTTTGTTTCTAGGCTACCAGTTCTCTGCACAGTGTCAATATTTTCCGCCAGTTTAATTTCTCTTGCTTCATTTAGTTTTTTAGAGAGCGTATTTTTAAAGCTCCTCAATAGCCCCCAGTAATGATGCTCCGGACCCAGATATTCATACAATTTTGCTGTTCTTAACCTCTCTAGTTGAGAAATTCCCTGGTCATTTAGACACTTTTTAAGTTCATTCCAGTTATATCTAGGTAATTTAGAACTTCGAACTACTTCGCGCTTTCTATTGTTCCTGACAGTACCCAGCTCTGTGTGGACTTTGGTGTCTGTGGTTTTAGCTTTGCTTTCATCATATTGTTTTTGAATGTTTTCGAATTCTTCATAAATGTTGTTAACAGTTTCCTGAAGGTCACTTAAAGTACATGATATCAGTTCAGGATGCTTAAACAACACCGGTGATTTTCGGGGACTCATAGGCTGACGAATAAAAGAAGACACAGGGCTTTCAGGGCTTCCAGGGCTTCCAGGGCTTACTAAACCTTCATACTCATCATCAGTTTCTGTAGCGTCCGGATCCTCAGGTTCCTCCTTTTCCTCCGGTCTCCTAGTGTGTGCATAGACTGCTGCGGCTAAGGAAGCAGCTAACAGACCGCCGAAAATATACTTTAAGTAGGAGGTTTGCATTTTGGACCGAATCCCTCTGACCAAGTGGTGATTTGTATCGAGTTGCTTGAACCTCAACCGAGTTAGTAAGGTGGCTGACGGGCATATGGGCGCAAAGTACACCAAGTACTCCTCACCAGCATACCGCACAACTTGTAAGGGGCTTTTTGACATATGTTTGTACGTTTCGTAAAAGTTTTCTAACCGAAGTTCCCTCAGGAATTGTCGACACATAGAGAGCCTACTCGACCCTAACGGCCGATGGCGCACGAAGGCAGTCGTGCGACATATGATGAGTTGTGGAATGTTACCTTTGCACTCCATCCCTCTTCTTTTACTTAAACGCTTTAGATAAAGTACTTAAATTCGTTCCTGGAACAAGCATCACAATAGTTCATGAACTTGTGTTTATGTAGAGTATAGACCAGGACTACACTGGTAATGATGACTGCAATGCTCACGATTCCAAGCCAAGTTGGAACTCTGGACACGTACACAAACTCCATGAAAATCCAAAAGGAAATGAAGAATAAGAAAAAGCGCAAAATAAACTCTAACCAAGGGTTCATGACTTTTCTTTAAGAGATTCTAAAACTTCGGGGGGCTCAGGTGCCCCCATAAAGCGCTTTCTTCGGCATGCGTCTTGAATTAGAAAGGCATTTTGTGCCTCTTTGGATTTGGGTTGATAGACGCGTTGAACTAGTCTACACGTGGTGGACACACACCCCTTATGACCAGGCCCATTGTTGCACTGGGCTCTGAACAGTTCAAAGTTATCCCGTAACTCTAAGAAGGGTACCCTAAAGGATCCATTGGTTAACTTGGTCACATGTACATGGAGCCGGTATACAAAATTGGAAAAACTGGCCCGATCTCGCAAGTCGTTTAAGCTAAATTGGAGGTTCCTCAGGTTTTCTGAATAGTTATCCCTACATTTTCCACAGGGAAGAACGTTACCTAGGGCAATCATAAACATATAATAATTCATTTGATCTTGACTGGTCGGCCTTACTGGGTAATTAAAACTAACAATGTGTAAAAAAGTCCAAAGTATTGGACCCCAGACTTTAGTAGCAAATCCATTATCAGATTCATAATCCATTAGGTGTTTTTTATTGGTGTAGGTCTAATTTTTCAGACGTTGAAGAAGTCAGTGAGAGCAAAGGTGGCAGGAGCCACGGAGACTTTGGAAGGTGTAACGGACGCGCTTGTGTTAAAGAAATCTGTGAGAGCAAAGGCGGCGGAGGTAGCAGAGGTCTTGGTTGGTGGACGTGAACTGGATGGAGCTGCATTCATGGTAAAAAAATCCGTCATCTTAAATGTTTCTGACTTGTGCTTGGGTTTCGGGGTTCTTCGATGTTCTAGCATGGCTAGGACTTCATCTCTCATGTTGGGTAATTCGAACGATTTGTAAGTGTCATTTGAAGGGTGCATCACAACAATTCGCTGGGAAGCCACTTTAACATCGTATTTGGTCTCCAGAATGTAGCGATAGATGCTGAGTTGTAGAGAGTAATGGACGTAGTTGCAATCGTGCACTTGACTCAAGCAATATTTACCCTTTTTTCCACCATATCCCCTGAAGCGGATGGCCTTGGAACGTTTCCAGTCAAAGATGTGGTAGGTTCCATCGGATGGTCGATACATCAGCATATCAATGGAGCCGCAAATTTGATCTTCTTCAATAAAAACCATCCATTCTGTGCGGTAGGGAACAAACCCTTGTCGTTTACGCTCCTTATCAAATTCGACAAAGTAAGGCCAGTCTGGTGGGTGCATGGGTGGTTCGGGAACTCCATTGTAATAGTCTTCAATAGCCTTGTGTAGCTCAGTCCCCATATCGGCAGCGCGCTTACCATCTGCCTTCCACATCTCTTGGATGGCCTTGATTAATTCAGATTGGGTTCTGGTTTTTCCATCCTCATCTTCAAGCAAAGGTATGTACTTTGCATATTTGGAGTCACCATGAGGGAATTTCCGCCCTCTCACCATAGCTCTGGCCGCTAAAAATCCATTGAATTCCGCAAAGAAGTGGTGCACAAATGTTGTTGTGGAAGTCCATCCTTCACAGGAACCATCGATGTAGTAAATATGAGGTGCCTCATCAAAAACAATCCTTGAATCGCGTGGATGGGAATTACACTCTGATAACATCGAACAAAAGTGGAAACTTCAAAGGGAGACGGGTGTCTACCGACGCCGGCCAATGCGAGTGGGTTTACGGGTGGCCCGGGCGGTCCGGGTGGTCGGGGTTGCTTTTTTAACGGGCTTGCGCTTAGGCTTAGACCGGGCAGGACTTTTAGATTTTGAGCGCTTTTTTACCGGCGATGGAACCTTCAATGGACGCCCTCGCTTTGTAACTCGAATGGATACCGGATTGGGGTGAAGAACCGGAACCGGACGTTCCACAGGGCGGACTGTTGCAGGGCGATGATCCACCGGCAAAGGACTAGGAGGTTGTTCGGGAATGTAACCAAACTTGCGCATGTCAGAAAGATATATACTTTCCGCCAGTCCACGCAATTCATCGGAGTACATGGATTGCCAGACAGGCCAGATGCGTTGTTGCCGCATAGTATGACCAGTTAACTGCCAGGGTTCCTTATACTCACCTTCTGTTACAGCGGTTTGGTTGGGGCGCCGGCAAAAATTGTAAGTTCCGGGTAGGCCCAAATCTTTATACACACCTTGCATGTCCTCAGTTAACTTTTCAGAGTGAACAATGCGGTTAAGCCGGCATTTGTGGTCTTGGCTGCAACAACCAGCGTCCGATGGAGTCTTGGAAACTAGTTGCCGAACCACCCGATCAAATGTCCACTCCCGACCCATCCCCTCCCAATTACGCTGCTTGGTTACAACTGAGTGTTTGAAGAAACTAACTAATCTTGACAAGGGGTGTTTGGTCACTTGAAATACGTAAGTTCCATCCGCCCAGTTAGAGCAAGTATATGTGGAAATGGCTTTATCAATGTTCTTGGGAATGTCGCTATCCTGGCCATGTAACGTGAGAAACCATTCTTTCATTATACGACTGGCGGCTCTGGATGTAACCACCATTACAAAATTATGTTTGGGACTATGATAAGCTTGCATGATTTTTTAGTTGTCTTTTTTATTATTAGAATGCAAAATATGATAGGTGACTGGGACAATAATAGCAGTCAACAAAAGGATAACAATGATCACCCAAGCCCAGACGGGTAAGCCGCGATGGTGCATAACATGGTAACGTCGACCAGCAGGCGATACAGGAATGACAGGGCGCATTCGACTTCTACCCAATGGTCTGAGTGCGGGCCCCATGGGCCCTCTTGCTCTTCCGGGTCCTCTTGGTCCTCCGGGTCCTCGTCGTCCTCGTCCAGACATTTGGTTTTTTTACTAATAGTTACCCATAATTCATGTGGGCACGAAAACATGATACCTATAACATAAAACATGGATAAGTTTTCAAAACTTTTGAATTCTGTTGAAAAATTCCAAAAATATGAAAAAGAAGGCAATTTAAAGCGAGGTGAAAAGCCCAAACTTAGATCACAAATACAAAAATTTATTGATGGTACGCTAACAAATCATTTTATTAATCCCTCATCATCAACCCCACCACTTACACCTCGACAACGCCACCAACTTTTTAAGGTAACTTATTCGCACCCTACAACCCCGACCATCCGGAGATTTAGAGATGTGATGGCCAAAAAAGCTCAAGACGCTATTGATCAAGAGGGAACCCCCGAAGTAATTTTGAAGAAATTGAGCCAAACCTTACCTTTCAATCAAATTGATTCTGAAGCACCACCACCACTGGCTAATCTGGGATCTTCATGCTATACGAATGCCATTATCCAAATGCTTTACAGCATTATCCCTCTTCGAAAAGTCTTGGTGAACGTGGAAGTCACTCCTGAAAACTGGAATGAACAGCCGTCATTAGTCGCACTTTACATGAAGCTTATGCAAGAAGGAAAGACATCCAAGCGCGATCTTAGGAGCAGGGTTTCTGATAATTTTCCTCCTCAATTTTCATGTTCAGTTGAGTCAGACGCCTTTGAGATGTTGGTACAATCATTTTTGACTTTCATGACACCTGACAGTTCCGGTACTCACACTCGATTGCCACACCAAGACACCCCACAACCGTTAAACATGCAAGTAACAGAAGACTTACATCGATTGTTTCAATTTGAAGAAGTGCTCCAATCATGGTGCCCTGGTGAGCTTAGCCTTGGGGAAAGAAGCACTCGCAAATTTTTGCCCAACCTTAGTCTTGATGATTTTGGAGATTCCATTCAAGAGTTGGTGAATCACTACACTCGGCCTATACTCTTAGAGAGCCCATTCGACGAAAAGTGCCCGAATTTAACTGTCACGAAGAGAACACCGCATCACTTTGGACCTTTTCTCATCATTTATTTGAAACGCGTGGTGCACCCAGACAAAAAGGTGCGAGCAAACCTGGACTTAACTATTGGGGTTTCTAAGTTTGTGTTGCGCGGGTTTGTGAAGCACAGTGGCTCTCGGACAAAAGGACATTATACTTACTATAAGCGAGTGCTACCTGGAAATACGTGGTTTATGGCTAGTGACAGTCAAGTTGACCGATTGATTGCACCAGAAGCCTTGCAAGCTTCCGAAAATGGTGTTATATTTCTCTACCAAAGTGTTTATAGCGCTGAAGAAAGGCTGACCCCTGAATTAGCAGAGAAACAGGATGATGAGGAGGAGGCCGAGGAGGTCGAGGAGGTCGAGGAGGATGAGGAGGATGCCGAGGAGGTCGAGGAGGTCGAGGAGGATGAGGAGGATGCCGATGAGGATGAGGAGGATGCCGAGGAGGTCGAGGAGGATGAGGATGATGCCGATGAGGATGAGGAGGATGCCGAGGAGGAGGATGAGGATGTCGAGGAGGAGGATGAGGATGTCGAGGAGGCCGAGCAGGTCGAGGAGGAGGATGAGGGTGAGGAGACCGATGAGGATGATGATGAGGAGGAGGATGAGGAGACCGAGGAGGCCGAGGATGACGACGATGACAAGGAGGACGACGTTGATGTTGATTTAACTGTTCAAGAAATAATGAATGACCCTGTGAAATGCTACTTAAACCCTAATAGGCCTTGTGCAAGCACGTCTAGAGCAAAGAACCGTTATACGCATCGAGAATTGGTTTCGATTGCTTTATCATGCGGTATTTTTGGTGCATCAAGGTACACCATCAAAGACTTGTGCCGTTTGTTGGCAAATGAAAGAGGTCGAGGCAATCCTTATTTGGCTAAACGAGGCTTTCTGGTGCCAAGCTTGTTTCAAGAAAATTTGGTTAAACTTGAAGTGCAGTTGAGTGCTGTGTTGACCGATCCGTACAACTGGCCTTTGTTGCAAGAAACCCTGGCTGACCTTTTGCCATTACCTAGGGAGTTTTATTTTATTGAAACGGTTGGGAAGATATCAAAATATCTCTACCCAGCCACTTTGGCCCAAACTCTTCGTGACAAGAGCTCAGAAATTTTAAAGGTTCTTAACTTAACTACGCAGCTACAACCTCAACCCGAGGTTACTGATAGTTTTCTTCGCCACAGTCAGTGTCAAGTGGCATATAGAATTGTGGCGTATGAGTACATGGTTCGGGGTCGCAACGAGAGCTCGAAGTGGGACGAGGTTTGCCCCAAGGTGTCCACCATCATTGATACTTACTTGGTTCCTTTTTGTTCACAGGGAGCGTGCCAAGTTCCGAGTTCGTAGATGCAACTGAGCTATCCGAGTACTCCCCACCATGTCCCGATGTATCAGAGTCCACAAACAAGATATCGGTTTCTGGGATATCTTGCAATTTGGTAAAAGCGGTATTCTTGCCATCAATGAGGTTCTCCAAGGCGTAACATTGTTCTTGGATGGCTTTGATGGACTTGTGCCACTGAATTTCCAATAAATCCAATTGTCTGTGAATGCCGTATAATTGAGCCAAGACTTGACGTTTGTTTTCGATGGACATGATTAAAAAAAAGATGGATGAACTTGTTGAATGGGTTTTGAGCAAATTTTCTACTACACATGATTTTGGTCTTAAAGACTTTTTCGAACGATCCACCAAATTTTTGGACTGTGAAGCAAATTATCGAATGCGGAAATTAATTTGGGATTTACAAATCAAGTTTATAGAACAGGTACCTTCTCAACCAATTCAACTACCTTATCGTTCCTTTGGTAAAGGGGTGACTAATACTGCATATCTTTTGGAAAATGGCCACATCGTCAAGACATCTCAACGCAAAGGACGTAAAACTGTTCTGTCAGAAGGGATTTTGCAAACGATGTTGCATTACCCAGATTACTTAAAGGATTACTACAAGCGTTTGGGTCGATTCATGCAATGTCTAAACAGCGATCCTCCAAGGCACTGTAAAGAATACCCAATTCCAGAGGTTTATCGCATATTTTGGTACAAAGAACGAGTCTTTCTGGAATATGAATTTACACCAGAGATGCTGATGGAGGCCGGCCTCACTAATGCTGCTAAAATTGATGTAATCCTCCAGATTTGTGTGCATTTAATGATTCTTCAAGAGAGTGCTGGGTTTATGCACCGCGATTTTCATCCTCAAAACGTGGCCGTGCGTAAGCGCCCAATCCCCAGACAAATTAGGTACATGTTTGAATCTCGCGAAATTGTGACAACCAGTTATTATCAAATATATTTTATTGATCTTGAAACGGCATGTGTAAACTTTAGTGAAGTTAAGTTAATTGGTACTAACTTACGCTCACCAAATGCATTTGTCAACACATGTCAAAACCGCAGTTTTGATATGCAGGTCTTCCTTTCTTGGTCGTATTTACTCGGGTTTCTGCCGAAAATGTCAAGGTCACATAATGGACTTAAACCTGCATATTCAGACCATATCCAACGTATCTCCAGATACGCCGTCACTGCCTTGAACATGTCAGGATGCTTTGGAGAGAATAAGGACAAAAAAGACAGCGCCTCAGAGACGAAAGGTATACGGTCCAAACTAAAACAACTCTTTCAGCAAAGAAAACTAAGGCAACTTAGGCAATTGGACAATTTAATAGAGCCAGTGCCCCTCAGAGAATGTATTCGAGAGCTGGCAAACGTACAGCGCTCGTACCTTAACATTGCTAACCTTCCATACCTTTATCCCAATAACATTCTTTATGCCCTCATGTTTGAAGATTATCGCTTAGATATTTACAGGCCTTGGCCGCTCTTCCCTGAAGTGCCTGCTGATTGTGATGTTCAAGAGTGAGGCGCACAATACTCGGCACGCCAAGAAAACGGTTGTCCCCATGTGAGGTTAGGGATTTGTGTGGGACAAGCTCCCGGTATCAAGAGATAAGGGGTACATGAGAAATTTTTGAGGTCTGTGCGCGCTGCGGATTCCTGAAGGACCCATGCCTTGGCAGCCCGATGACCTGGTGAGACAGGGCAAACACCCAAAACTGGTGGTAACGTTTTGGGGGGTTGGCAGTCTGGATCAAAGCTTCTATAGTATGTACAAACATCTTGATAGGGCGCAGAACAAGGGGTATGAGCGATCCCAGAAGGCGGTGTTTGGAGTTTTGCGGGTCTAAATGGTAAAGAAATCATCTTTGTTTAATAAAATGGTTGCCAAAATTCCATGGGTTGTCATTACCACAAGCATTTTGCTTTTTGGCCTTTACTTTATTTTCCGCAAGTTCCGGCCAAAATGTGATAACCGTAAACCTTGGCTGATTTATTAATATTGGAAATAATTAAACAAACTTAGAAAATCCTAGAATGTCAAATACTCCCAATACTGAACAAGGGTAAATCAAACCCAAGCCCTCGAAAGGGCGCTGTCTACACAAGATGTAAGGACAAGAAGGATCAATGAAAGGATTAAGAACTCCACTGACCCGTACATGTTCTCGTAAGGGTCACTAGGTTCATTAACAAGTGCAGGATATGGGCATGCACAAGAGAGTTAACCAAGTTCAGTTGGGTATTCTGCGGTCATCTACGGACTCCTTGGATATTATCTAGTTCGCGGAAAGGTTCAACCCGTGCTCTTGGTTGCCCTAGCGGTTGCCATCCTTGCAGATGTAGGGTCAAAGCAAGTAGCTTGGTTAGAACATCTTTTAGGGTTATTCCTGGGTATTTCCGCCGGACTTGTGGCGCGCTTCGGACTCGGACTTTCCCCTGTGCCTTTTCACAAAATTTCGCGCCCTGATGGCTCAACGGATGCTTGACCCAGAATCTGACGATTATTTCTTCACTTATTACCATTTTTCTACAAACCGCCAGTCAAACCTCATAATTCGCTTATTATCTGGGGTCTACCCATTTCAATTGCATACTGGAGCGCGATTTGTGGACTTTCCTTTGGAAGATTCATTCATGGAGTTTAGACACTTACCCATGGATTTTTTGGGTAGTGTTAGGGAGCTACTTGGGGGACACTTGCGTGTAACTTTGCGCCGCCCTATGTGTACGTACTTGGAGGAGCTTTTACCCTTTATTCAAGCGGCGCAAGAGAGCATCGGCTACCAAGATGCGGGATGTGAAATTGTTGGATCTTTGCTGATACATGAACGCTTACCCTGAAATACACTGAGAATCATAATAACCAATCCCAGGAAAAATAAAATCCATGATATTGTTGACATTTTTTTTGTTTTTAGCGCTTTAATTAGTTATGTTATTGGCAATAATGTCCGATACATTATCCATGTGATTTATTGCATCCTTTGACCGAACCTGAGGCTCTTGATGGATTTCTTGATTGGTACACAAGAGACATGTTTTTATTTGCTTAACAAATATAAGGGGACACGTAAGAATAACAACGTTGACAATACTGTTGTTGAGTTTGTTCCGAACAGTTGAGACCCCGGCACTCCCTCCAGGGGCGCGCGTCTCGTCGTCTCCGCTGCTCATGATAGTGGCAGTCACGACATAGGCCAGCTTGAGGAGGACATAGAACACCACACCCTTGACAAGGTGTTAAGAAGCAGTCACGGCAAAGCCGGCGCCGCGAAGGGCGACCACATCCTTCACAGGGGCTTGGAGGAATGTAACAGCGCTGACAGAAACGACGCGGGCACGGGTGGCCACATTTGACACAGGGGCTTAAACTGTCTTGGTAACATCGACGACATAGGCGACGAGGACATAGCTTTTGACATACTTGGCAAGGCGTTAAAGAGCTTTTGTAACAAGGCTGGCACCGCTTTCGTTCCGAACGTGCCCCACAATCCACGCAATGTCGTTCTCTTGAATTTGATCGAGTGTTTGGAGGTGTTCTAGGCGCTTTCTGCTGGACCTCGGACTCCTTAGGTAGCTCGGTCCCCTTGGTCTCCCTGGTCTCCCGTGGGGGCTCGGTCCCTTTGGTCCCATCGGCCCCCTTGGTCTCCTTTGTCTCCTTGGTCTCCCTGATCTCCTGTGGGGGCTCGGTCCCCTTGATCTCCTTGGTCTCCTTGGTCTCCTGCGGGGGCTGGGTCTCCTTTTGACTCATGATGCTTTGTTTGTGGCAATGATTTTTGAGCATATTTTTGCATAAAAGAAACGAATGCTCGACATGCTTGAGCTGCAGAACAGCGTTGGTTGGGTGAATAAACCAGGCATTTCTGAAGTATATCTGTAAATTCGGTGGGGGTTCCAACAATTCGTAGTGGTTTTCTAGGCCATTTGGGAAAAGATGGACTAAAATGAATCATATTTAGATGTTCGGGTGTACCCAGGGCGCTGAAAATAGCAAAGACCTGTCCAATTTCACAATTGGATCTAAACATGGGAACGCCTTTGGTTAACATTTCACCAACAACACATGCAGCTGCCCATATGTCAACCTTCTCATCATAATTGTATTCGTTGAGCAAAGCTTCAGGAGATCGATACCATAATGTAGATGCTTCGATATCGTGGTTCTTACGTCGATTCGTTGCGAGACCAAAATCCCCCAGCACTAATCGGTCATTTTTCAAGAAAATGTTACTAGGTTTGATGTCTCTGTGAATGATCCCTTTGGAATGGCATTCATGGACGGCTCGAAAGAGTTGATATGCCAAACGAATCACCATGTGTAGTGGCACAGATTTCTTGTTCATCAAGAATTGTTGCAGATTACAAGTATATAAAGGAAATACTATGTAAATTAAGTTCCGCATGCAAAATCCCTCAATCAACCTGACGATATGTGGTGAAGATACCCTGGAAAGGAGTTTGTACTCTGAGCGCGCAATTTTGGACTCATCATCAACCTGAACCTTAATAGCAACCAATCTTCCAGTCCGCAAATCTTGGGCAGCGTAGACCTTACCATACTCTCCTTGTGCTAGCTTTTGGTATAACCAATATTTACTATTGATAGCCCTCCGGATTCGGACTTGGGTAATCATTTTTTTTTTGTGTAGTGCGCCAAAAAAATATGATGATGCAAGGCTTTTTGTACGTACATGTTTTTCGGTAATTACTGATTAAAAACAATGTCTCATCAATTTCAAGAATGTCGTGACTTAAGGGTGCGTAAGATATCAGCATGTGAAGCTAGGTTTGCTGACTTAAAAGTAAGGTCATTGAATGACGAAAATGGTGAACCATTTATTCGTTTTCGAGTTGATGCTGGTCAGGTTGGTGAACCACCAACTTCATCAGTAACTATGTTCAATGATACAATCCTCCGTTTTGAAAGTGATACCCTAGATATTACTGTGAGAGAAGGAAGTACCATTGTCGATATTGAATATACAGGACCCACAGGTGGAACCGCGGGTCAAAGTATGTACAGTGGTGCGGGGGTTCCACCAGCTGCTTTAGGTCAAAATGGAGATACTTACTTAGATCAGTTAAATGGAGATTTGTATCAAAAAGTTGGTGGTGTTTGGGTCCCAACAGGTACATCGTTACTTGGACCAACTGGATCCACAGGAGCAACTGGGCGTAGCATGCTCAGTGGTTCAGGGGTTCCGCTACCAGCTTTGGGACAAGATGGTGATACTTACTTAGACCAGTTAACTGGAAACCTGTACCAAAAAGTGGCTGGTATGTGGGTGTCAACTGGTTCATCACTCCTAGGACCAACAGGTGCAACTGGGGTCACTGGTAATGATGGTACAACAGGAGGCACTGGTCCCACAGGAGCTACTGGAGCCACTGGACAGACCGGAAGTACTGGAGCCACTGGACAGACCGGAGCTACCGGAGCCAAGGGGGAAACTGGAGATAAAGGCCCAACTGGCGAAACAGGTGATGCTGTTACCGGAGCCACTGGAGCCACCGGAGCCACCGGTGAGACTGGGGGTACTGGAGCTACCGGACCTACTGGGGAGACCGGTGATGATGGTCCAACTGGGGCCACTGGGGCCACTGGTGCTACTGGTGCTACCGGTACCACCGGCGAAACCGGGGTTACTGGAGAGACTGGACCCACTGGTGCCACCGGCGCCACCGGCGAAACCGGGGTTACTGGAGAGACTGGACCCACTGGTGCCACCGGCGCCACCGGCGAAACCGGGGTTACTGGAGAGACCGGACCCACTGGTGCTACTGGTGCAACCGGCGAAACCGGGGTTACTGGAGAGACCGGATCCACTGGTGCTACTGGTGCAACTGGCGAAACCGGGGTTACTGGAGAGACCGGATCAACTGGTGCCACTGGCGCCACCGGCGAAACCGGGGTTACTGGAGAGACCGGACCCACTGGTGCCACTGGTGCCACCGGTGCCACCGGCGAAACCGGGGTTACTGGAGAGACCGGATCAACTGGTGCCACTGGTGCTACTGGTGCCACCGGCGAAACCGGGGTTACTGGAGAGACCGGAGCAACTGGTGCCACCGGCGAAACCGGGGTTACTGGAGAGACCGGACCCACTGGTGCCACTGGTGCCACCGGCGAAACCGGGGAACAGGGATCGACTGGAGCTACTGGGGCCACCGGCGAAACCGGGGAACAGGGATCGACTGGAGCTACTGGGGCCACCGGCGAAACCGGCGAAACCGGGGAACAGGGATCGACTGGAGCTACTGGGGCCACCGGCGAAACCGGGGAACAGGGATCGACTGGAGCTACTGGGGCCACCGGCGAAACCGGCGAAACCGGCGAAACCGGGGAACAGGGATCGACTGGAGCTACTGGGGCCACCGGAATCACAGGCGAGACTGGGGTTACCGGACCCACTGGACCCACTGGTGTAACTGGAGATACCGGTGCGGATGGGCCCACTGGAGCAACCGGAGCTACTGGAGATACCGGGGCTGCGGGTAACACAGGTGCCACAGGTTCAGACGGTCCGACCGGCCCAGCTGGTCCAACTGGAGATCTTGGAGATCTATCCGATGTCACTATTACGGGCGCAACCGGAGGAGAATTCTTGGCATATGATCCTATTACTATGAATTGGATTAATTCAGCATTATCATTGAATAATGTGGGGTATTATCGATTTGATTCTAATCATGCTCACAATATTTTACCAAACCTTTCTGGAGGAGCTAGTCTAAATAATAACTGGCCTGATACAGATGGCGAAAATACTTGGATCACAATTAGTTCTGATGGTTCAACGCCAATAGCTGGGACATTGTATGTTGTGAATAAGGATAGCGTGACTCATCCCGTTAGTGTTTACAGGGTCATTGATGGAACCCCACCCACATTAGATACTACAAATTTAATTACCTCTGGAGGAACTATAGCAGCAAGTTTCCAAGGTTTCCAAGCAATTGTGTTTACACCAGATACAAGTGGTGTCCAAAATATTATGTTCACAAGCGATGATAATCAAGTGTTTGTATACACTTTATTAAGTACTTAAAAACTAAAAGGCATATGGAATCATTTACCCTTCGAAAATCCTTTCAAATAAGCACAGGTGATGACACCCCGACAACCCTGGGTACCCTTGATTTCTCAGATAGCCGTTGGATATACGTCCGTGTTGAAATATGCGCGGAAGGAAAAGCGACTGTGCAAGCATTTACCGAATGGCGAACAATCTATGAATGTAAGAATGGTACTTTATCAAAGTCTGGTGTTGAACAAAAAATAGTGACGGGAACTCCGGGTACATCAAGTACCGCAATGATCTTGTCTGGAAACACACTCACAATCCAAGTTACTGGCGTGGCCGCCGAGAATGTGGTGTGGTGTGCGTTTATCCAAGGGCAAGAACAAATACCCACACAATTTGCACAATAGTTCCAAAATGCCCCAAATGGCTTGCGCTTTTTGAATGAAAGAACATGGCTTTTTTATAATAAAATTCATGTTTAAATCTAAGAATATTGAACGAAGTCGCGGGCTGCCGCCGCGAAAAAAAAAATTTTGGTACACATTTTCGAAATTTTTTGAAAACCCCCATATACCATCAAAAATCATTTAGGGCACTTTAGTCCATGGACCAGATTTAGGATTTTAGGGCATTACGGTTGTGTTTAAATCTTAGGATGTTAAATGAGTGTGCAAGTTCATAAGTTTGTAGAGTTGGTACACATTTTATTGATTGACTGAAGGTTAAATGGACCGTCTTATACAATATGTGGGTCAGCATTACCGCCAAGAGCTTCCCATTCTCACCAGGGCGGTAAGCCCGTACGTGTCGCGTAACATACCATCTATATTTCTGGAAGATTACTTAGCGCGCCTCAGTCATCTTTTGAGTCCATCATGTTTCCTTGCTAGCGTTATATACTTGGAGCGTATGCGACATCTAGTACCAATGTTACCCCATACAACACACCGGCTAGTCCTCGCGGTGTGCACATTGGCCGGTGAGTACTTGGAAGATGATTTCCTAAGACAAGGTACCTTCAAGCTCATGGCGCATTTGGGCGGCGTTTCCGTAACCGAGTTGTCTCGGTTGCGCCTCCATACGTTCCAATTGCTGGATTATAACGTTTTTCTTGGTGCCACAGAACGAAAGGCCATCAATGCAGTTCTTAAAGCCAGTGAGGCTCCCAGCAGCAGTCTACGAGATTCAGCATCTCCTCGACTGGGCGTGGGGGATCAGAAATGTCACGAGTCCATCTCCCAAACCAGTGGTGCTTCGGCGGTGGCATCTACATGAAGTAAACTTTGAGGATTACGTAGTGACTCCATTTTTGGACGGTATTCCGGTGCAGCTCGTATTTGGCAAGTTTCAGTTTTGCGGCTCAAAACCATTCTGTGTTTTGGTTAACTCTATAGGGGAGATCTATCAGTTAGAGGTGTATGGTCCTGGTGACCTGTTTAGAGGTTCTGTATTTGACGCTCAAATCTGTGATGGGTTCGTTTACGTGATGGATGTGCTCTGTAGCAAAGGGGAGAAGCTGGGTGATCAACGATTCGACCAAAGATACTTGGAGGTTCAGACTTTATTTGTAACTTACCGCCCAGAACAAAAAGAAGTGCTGGGAGGTTTAGATCTAGCGCGGCGTAACTTTGTGGCGTCCGCGGACCCTTCCCTGAAACTCAGAGCCAAATCATGGACGCGATTTACAAACTTGGGATCTATTGTGAGGCGTCAGGAAGCTGCCAAGGGCTATCTCTTCCTTCCCACAAGTGATCCCGTTAGAGCCAACCAACATACCACGTACTTCATCCTTCACCTTGAAGCACCAAGTGTTAACGTTCAAGCGCACCAAGGAAGCCTGTATTGTGTCGGTCATGACCACAAGTTGGGACGAGTACCGGGCGCTCCAGGTAATGTCCAAATGGAAGATGGGATTTACCAAATCGCCCTGCCATCCTTCCATCCTCAAAGAGCACGGCCAGACATCTTAAGGCCCGATCATGTGCGGCATGTCACACAATGTCAGCAAGTGCTACAAGACACTGTTTCTCTGGGTGAAATCCTAAATTTTAGAGCCCCTGAAAGTGCCTTGTGAATAAAATTTTTAGTCACTCTTAAAAAAACCCAATTTCATGTACGAAATCAAAGTGTATCAATCATCCAAAATATCAGGGACTCGTCTCAAGTATTATGAAATCAAGTTGCCCAAAATGACTCCATGCACAAATCAACTAAAAAATACTTGGAAAATACTGTGGAAAACCTTTTTAATCAAAAAAGTAATTCGAACCAAAGCATCTCTAAAGAAAAAACTGTTACATAGAATTGATGTGACCCCAAATAATATATCAGCCGTTTTCTCGGAACTATTCGATAAACGGAGGGTTTTTACGTATTGTTTATTTCCACAGAAATTGGTGATTGTTGACACGGGAAGTCAAAACTACTGGCATGATTTATATTCAAAACATGCTGGTTTTTGCAGTGTAAAAGCATGTGTGGCGGGTGAAATGCGGTTTTCTGGAAATATTCCCATATTCGATCTTAGCTCCGGTACATTCCGTCCGACCAAAAAACATATCGAAAATATGCGAAAACGTTTACCAAAATTGAAAATAAAGATAAAAACTCGCCGTTAACCCCTGAAAGTTCCTCTTTTTGTGCTGATTTAACAAAATAATAAATGAATAAGCTTCACGGAAAGTTATTTACAATTGTTCTCAATTATGTACAAAAGAACAAGGATCCAAAGAAGCCTGGACTAACTGATAAAGAATTGCTGACAATTCTTCAAGGTTTGGACACAGGTGACGATTTTACGGATTTTAGATCTCTACATGCATCCATTAACAATGATTCTTTTACATCTACGCGTGTATCCAAAAAAAAGCTTGAAAAAGCCATTCTCATTTTAGTTGCACAATCCACGAATATGTTCACTATCTGACATAATGGTTTGGTCTTAAACCACAAGCTTGTCGTGCTCTCTGAGCATTTTTGGCTGCAGCACAGCTTGGAGCCATCCCACACGGTGTGAATACCTTTACAGCGGTGGGGACCCCACCTGGCATGTAGAAGCTGCGGCCTTGTGCATAAGGGCTAGGGTTCACCATGAGGTTGGCGGCGTTCGCGCTGCAAGCTGTGAGGCAAGTGTTATCGATGACTGCTTGACCATCAACATTCAGCCTGGCAGGCTGCCCAGCAAATTGTGCGGCCCAAGCAGCATGTGGGTTTGCAATATTCATTACTTTGGTACAAGGGCCAGGGGCACCCACGGTAACGTTCTGAGATGGCGTGAGAATCATTTGAGGCTTTGGTGCTCTCCCTGTCTGGTAGAGGCGCCAAGATGAGCCGGGGGCGTAGTTGAAATTGACTGACATAAGGTTCGTTTTTAACTTAGGGTAACCCAAAAAAAGTTTGCTTGAAAAGATGGGTGTTGTCATTTTCGTGGAGAAAATGATAAAAAAACCGTGATGATCACCCCAACTTGCAAGAAGACAAAGTTCGAATTGAGCCGCATATGCCGCCTTCGAAAATGGAAAGGCTTCAGTAAATTTAATAAATCGCGATTGCTCACGTATGTTAAATTGAGAAGCAGAACCGAGTGTAGAGCAGCCCAAAGGCTTCAAAAATGGTGGAAGCGACACCTTTCACCGGTGAACACCAAGGACATTTTTACTTTAGAACCGCTATTGCCCCGGACACCTAAATTTATAGTTAGGAGTGGTGATGGTGGACACACCCACCAGTTTCCCTTGCAAACTTTGTGCAAGTACATGTTTGACTCGGGTAAATTTATTAATCCTCTGACGCGCAAGCCGCTTTCCCCGGTAACTCTTAAACGCCTACAACGTGCGTATTTTTATCACTACCCCAAAGACCGCAGTCTTCTTTACCGTTGCCGCAGTCGCCGCCTAACAGAAACGTCAGATATTGTAGCGATTGCTAGTAGTTTGGCGAAAGAAAAACGAGACGAATCAGAGCGCAATGACAGTATGGATATGTTGGAAGAAGAGGGTCTTGAGATATTTCAAACCTGCTTGGCAAACCTAGGCAACCCCGTGGTGATTCACGAGCTAATATTACCTGACCTCACCAACATTTTTGTTAGCATGTTTTCAATGCACCCAGAAAGATCTGTAAAATTTATTAAGTCGTTACATATCAAGGTAGCCCAGGAGCTACATAAACCTCAGTCGTTTGATATACACAATGTATTGGTAGACTTGGAAATGTGGCTTCGTCAACATGCCCACATCCAACAGCGGCGAATGAGACTTTCCTGAAGTTGTCACATAATGTATAAAAAACAATAAAAGAACAAAGACTCATGAGCAAATGTGGTAATCTTGATCATGTTAGAACTGAAGTCATCCATGCTTCAGAGTTTCCACGACGGGATCCGGGTCCCAGTGCATATCAAGGACTTAAAGGCGGGGCCCCGCCTGCGCCGCCTGCACCCACCGGAGCCCCAGTTACTGCCCCCTTGAATCCAGCGCCTGCGCTAAATCCCAATGGAGCCCCGGCCGCGCCCATGATAGGCCCTGTGGTGCCTCTTCGAAGGCCATCGAGTCCTCAACCCACCCTCGGAAGTAACCAATGTGCGCTTCTGGAATCATTCTGGGGGGTCATGAGTGGGCAAATCATCTCCTACTTTACCAAACTCCTGAAGGGCATATACGCCAGCTTTCAAATTAGTCTCTTCAAAGACGAGCTTCAACTCAGGGAATTTATAGAGACACCTCTTCAAGAGCATTATCGCTACAAGGTTGACAAGTGGCTAGCCAGTGGCCGATGTGCTCCTAGCATTTCCACCACTGTAGATAATCAGTTTGTTGATAATTTTATTAGAGATCCAGTAACTCGTAAACCGCGCCTAGAAATGGATGCTGCTAGTGCGGCTCTGGTGCGGCATTTTGAAATTGAAGAGCACATTTTAATGCAAGTTAAACTCAGAGCCATGTTGGATGCTTTTAAGACAGGTGTGCAGAGACTTATTCAGGCGTGTCGGGAAGCTGTGCGTAAATTCGAAAACGCGCTCCCAGCTATTGCTTCCCGCATCAAAAGTGACCCTCAGTGGCGCGAATGCAAGTCAGTTAAAGATCAAGCCTCCAAATTGGTTATGGACAATCTCAAGTCTCGAATTGGTCTAGACAAAATTCAACAGGTGACCCCAGCGTTCCTGGGAGATATTGGGCTGGACTACAATTCCTTGATGGAAGCGGGACCTGGTTTAGTAAGACAGTTGATCTCCGACACAGCTCAAGCAGAACTGCCCAGATTAACTCCAGAAGTTTGTGGGAACATTAGCCAATTTGAGGCCACTTTTAGACTTTTCCAAGGCGCGCTTCAAGAAATCCAAGACGCCAAAGAACAAGAGACAGCTGAGGTTCAAAAGAAGCTCGGTGATACACAGATGATGCTGGAACCCCACCTGCATAATCTGGTACAATGGAAAGCCGAGTGGTCTCCTGGAGTGAAAAATGGGCAAGTTCTAACGGCTCTTAGGAAAATGAAAGCAGCCGCCGATTACAAAGCTTATGCTACTGGTGATGATTTATTAAGAAATTTTGTCTCTCGCATTATCTTATAAGCGTCCATCTTCTCTTTCCCCACTCTATGTAGGGTTGCGCTTGACAAGTCATGTTCAAGGGTATTCGGGTACCCAAATCCCCACGATTCGCCTGATATTTCATTCGAAGTGGACTTAGGCGGTGGGGTCCAGCAAATACAATGTAAAATCTGAACGGACCTTGCATACCTTCTGATTTATTAATATTGGAAATAATTAAACAAACTTAGAAAAACCTAGAATGTCAAATACTCCCAATACTGAACAAGGGTAAATCAAACCCAAGCCCTCGAAAGGGCGCTGCAGTTAGAAGC
>Ga0180431_10003368_pt1 | contig 20647 bp, 9 predicted proteins | sample SS_ome_11_FD_132459 | JGI IMG/M metagenome (GOLD analysis project Ga0180431, IMG submission 132459) | Hypersaline lake sediment archaeal communities from the Salton Sea, California, USA - SS_1_MS_1 metaG | ecosystem: Environmental > Aquatic > Non-marine Saline and Alkaline > Hypersaline >...
ACGCCCGGAAGCCAGGTGCCTATCCGTTAGCGAGTGATGGATGTAGGGAGCACCAAGCGTTGATCTTCAACGTTGAGGCCCGGCGCGAGGTCGCCAATCGACAGACGCTCGCCCGTCCGAGGGTCATAGACACCCACCAGCAGCTCGTAGTCCCCGGGCGGTACGTCCGTTGTGGAAAGCACGATCTCGTCGCTGACCACCTGTCCGCGCTGCCAGTCTGTCGTCGGGTAGGTCCACTCGTGAGGCATGACGTCTGCCTGAGCGAGGGGCTCCTTCTGGTGCGCAGGGACCAGGTGCACGAAGAACTTGTAGTCCTCCTCCAGCCGCTCGTCCGCCAGCCAGTGGAGCCGTACGCTGAGCTGGTCCTCCTCTGTAGCCCAACTGTACCCAAGCAGACGCAGACCTTCACCGAAGCGGACGCTGAGGGCCTGATCGACGGAGTGTACAGCGCGTCCGCCCATGGATTGTCCCACCACCACCCGGCCGATACTTGCCCGTTCGCCCACGCTCTCGCCGCTATCAGCCTCACCCAGGCCGAGAGCGACCTCGTAGAGCCCGTCGGGCAGTTCCGGACCTATCTCGAGGTGGTAGCGACTCCGGACTAGGGCGCCGGTGGTCCACAACTCGGTGGGCCATTCGGGTGAGATCTGGAAGCGCTGAGCTTGCTTCGTGCCATCCTGTCCCCGCAGTGACACCTGGGTCTCCAGGCCCGATGAAGGCGGTTCGGCGGCGCTCCACACTACGTCCAGGGCCAAGGCTGGACCTGCATCGTGCTTGTACGGCAGAACGGCAGCATCGACGAGTCCTAGCCCCTGCCCCAACGCGTACCGAATGGTGTAGTCTCGCCCCGCTACCGGTCTGGTAGCGTACGCAGCCACTCGCACGTCTTCGTATCGAGCATCAATGGCGAAGTAGTGCTGCCAGGCTGCCACCGTCTCGAGCTTCTCCATATCCTTGTGGATCACGATGTAACGAAAGCCCGCGTCGGCTAGAAGGGAGAGTTGGTGCGAGATGTTGGTTGCGTCCGTGTTCAGTCCGCCGTCCCTGTAGATCCCGCGCAGCAGCGGCACCGATTCGGCGAAGGAGAGGGCATCCGGCGGTAGGCGGGAAACGTGGCCCCCAAGTATCGGATGCTCGTGGATCGTCTGATAGAACATGTATCGTTCGGTCGCCTGCCGTTCACCTGGCAGCCCCACGATGGCGGAACCGCCGGGCTCGTCGACGAGCATCTCGTAGAAGCCTGGCACGCTCGCGGACACGGTCGCCGTAGGCAGGCTCCAGTAATCGACCAGAATCAAGCTCCCCACCACGATCGTGAGGATCCGGGCCCGGGTCACCACCCGGGTGTACCTCCATCGGTCCGATAGGCTTTTCAGTGCCACAAACCCGTGCCCGACCAAGGCTGCCAGGGGCAGGGCGAGAAGCGCCGTAAACCGGTGCGGATGTCTAAGCATGCGAATTGGGGGGAGCCAGCCGATCAGGCGGTAAGGCATGGGGACTCGCTCATACGTGGCGGCATTCACGCGGAGCGTGGGACCCAGCGCCATGAGGAAGCAGAAGACCGCCATACCTACCCAGAGCCAGGTTCTCGGACGCGTGCGGCGCGACGCTGCACCAAGGACGGCGAGACCGACGGCAACCCATCCCACATAGGCGGCGTAACGCCCTCGTGCCGTCGACCGCCCATAGCCCGAGAAGGTGCGGGTGACCTGCTGGGCCAGCGGGTGCTGGTGCTGAGGGACGACCCAGGCCATCAAATCCTGCTCAGGATCGTCGACACTGACGTCAAAAAGCTTCTCAGACGAACCACCGGTGAACTGGTCGCGCGCCAGAGGGTAGAGGCCTGGCGCCGTCACCGATAGGGCGACCAGGCCGGAAAGCGCCAAGCCGCCCGCCCGCCGCCACGTCCAGCGAGTTGGGTCCCAAACGAGCAGGTATAGTGAATAGAGGCTGATCAAGACGGCTGCCAGGATGAGCAGCTGCCAACGCGTGTAGCCGATAACGACCAGGATAAGACCCGCAAGGATACCAGAACGGAACGGCGCATCATCCCGCATAAGCCGAATCAGCCCCAACATGAGCAGTGGGAATCCCTCGGTGGCAATCATGTTGGGATGGTTGACGTCTAGAATTCGATAGGGCCAGAAGGCGTACACCAGGCCGCTGACGAAGGCAGCGTGGTTTGATTCCGTGAGGCGGCGTGCAAGGAGGAACATGGTCAGGCCACACAGGGGAATGTGGATCAGGTGCGTCAGGTTGTAGGCCGCAATACCGCCGGCGTGCGGTTCAACAAGCAGCCACCCGGCGATGTTGACCCAGGCGAAGTTATGGTAGAGAAGACTGACGCCAGTGGGGTGGAATAGAAGCGGCGTGTGGAGGAGGCTCCCTCCCTGTCGCAACACCCGCTTCACCCACCAACCGTTCCAGTAGTGCACCCACATGTCGTCCCCGTTGCCTATCAGATGGCTGGTCAAGCGGGAGCATACGGGCCAGGTCATGAGGACCGTCAGCAGTACGTAACCTGCCGTTGCGCCGATGAGAACGACAGACTCGCGTCGCGATATCTTCACGGCACGGTGACGGTGTCTAAGACGACGGCGTGGTCGATCACCGTCCACCCATCCACCTCAGGAACGCGGAGTCTACGACCCGTCTCTGCGTCGTAGGCCCCCACTGCCATCTGGTAAGTCCCCGGTGGGATCTCCGCCACCGGCAGGGTAACGCGGTCGGAAACGATCTCATTGAATCCCCAGAGGTTGGTGGGGTAGCTCCAGTTTCCCGGAACGACGTCGACTTGGCTTACCAGGGAGCCATCTTCATCGTCGTAAAGGTGCAGGAACAGCTTGTAGCTCGTTGTCATCTCGCGCAGTGCCTGCCAGTGCCAGGTGACCACGAGGGCATCACTCTGCTGTTCCACGGCATATCCCAGGAACAGGAGATCGCGCCCGAGAGGAAGGGTGACGCGACGATCGACCTTGAGTTCCTCAAGGGCCCTCCCTATCCCTTCCACGTCAAGGGAGTCGATTACCACAGGGTCTGCCGTTCCCCCATCCAACCCGACTGCAACATCATACCGACCCCCGGGCATGGCGGGGTCGAGATGCAGTGTCACCGTTCGGCGGGCCAGTGCGTTCGGTCCCCAGGCCGATGTCTCCCAACCCTCGAAGGGCTCGAAATGCACCGCGTCCGCAATCCTTCCCCCCTCTTTCAGCAACGTGATTTCGCCTCGCCAGTCCTGCTTCGGTGCATCATCCGATCCCCACGTCAGCTCCGCAGTGACGCGTGCCCCGGCGACCGCCTGATCTGGCTCTACATTCCCAGAGACGATGCCCACGCCGTCGTCCAGTAGGCCGATGAAACCGAAGTCCCGCCCCGCCTGTGGTGTAGAGCGATAGGCGATGATTCGGTCATCCTCATAGGCCGGACGGAAGGGGAACCACCGTCGCCATGCCTTGACACTTGATCTCTTCGCGCGGTCCTTATGGATCATGACGTAGCGCACGTCCGCGGCGGCCAGCGGCGCAAGCTGTCTGGAGACGTCGTCCAGCTCCCCCTCGTCGGGGGGGCCTTCACGCCCCGCGGTGAGGAGTGGGACTTCGTCGATGAAGGCATGGGCATCGACGGGCGGTCGACTAATGTGCCCGCCAACCATGGGGCGTTCGTGTAAAGTCTGTGTGTAGAGATAGTGTTTATCTCTTCCCAGGTCGATGGGAAAATCAGCCACTGCAAAGTCCCCGCTCTCCTCCTGGAGCTGCCGGTAGAAGGGAGAGGCCGGCTCCTGGGCTGTGGGGACAGGGACCGTGCAGTACTCGAACAGGATCAGCACTGACATCGCGACGGTTGACCACGGAGCCGCCCGGACGAGGCGTGCCCGGCCCACTCTGGCGACCTGCCAACCGAGGGCGACCAGCACGGAGATGGGCAGTGCGAGCACGATGTTGAAGCGGTTGGGATTCCGAATGAAGGTTCCGACGAACGTACGACTAAGGAGGGTGTACGGCATTGGAATGGGACGCACCCGCCCGTTCACCTGTAGCCTGGAACCCAGTGCAAGCAATGCCAGCCCGAGGGCCGCCAGAGCCCACGGCCGGGCTGCCTTCCGCTGTCTCAACACGGCGAGGCCGGTCAACACCAACGATGCCCAGCCTATCGCCGCTGGTGCTCCACCAAAGTGCACGTGCTCCTCATAGACGCGTCCGATTGCCTCGCTCCGGAACAGGACGTGATCGGCCGGGGGGAGGAAAAAAGCCAGTAAGTCCGTTTGCTTCTCACCGGACTCCGACGAGGGCTCAAGCCCCACGCCTCGATCTCGCACCAACTGCCGTATCATAGGCGTGAGGAGTGGGGCCAGGACCACGGTGCAGACGAGAACGCCCAGCATGAGGCCTCGCATCGTTTGTTTTGTCCAGAGCTGGCGCTCGGCCGCCAGGCTATGGATCAGCCACGTGCCCCCCCAGAGCCCGGCCAGGAACAACTGGTGCCATCCGCACAGTCCGCACAGCGCCAGTGCAACGCCGAGCCCCACGCCTTCTCGCGCCCGCCCGCCGCGCGTCAACCGTATCAAGAAGAAGCCGACCAGCGGAGTCCACTGGTTGGAGAGCAACTTAAGCTGTCCTCGGTGTCCGTATCGGTGTGGGTAGAATGCATACACGAGCCCGGCCAGGAAGGCGGCTGGCCGAGACCCGGTCACCTCATAGGCGAGGAGATACGCGGTGTATCCGGCCACCACGTACGTGAGGAGGATGGTGATATTGTGAGCCGCTAGATCGCCCAGCAGGAGCTGGATGGGCAGCCACATAAGCGTGTTGAACCAACTGAACCCGTGCCACACGAGCATCGCGCCCTGGGGGTAGAACAGATAGGGCGTGAAGTAAACGTCATATCCCTGCGTTAGCGCCTTTCCCACCCACCAGTTGTTCCAGGGGTAGATCCAGAAATCGTTCGTGCTACTGAACAAGTGCGTGCCCAGGCGCAGACCGAGGGGATAGGTCATCACTAGGGTCACGAATGCGTAGGCAGCAAGGATCGCGGGGGCGGGGCGGCGGCGAACCTTCTCGAGCCAGCGGGTCATACGTCCATCCTCTGATGCCGGATGGACGGGTCGCGCGAGGATCCCAGAGGGTCGTCCGTCACCGCGCGGGCCCTCCCATTAGGAAGAGACGCCGATCGTCTACCGTGAGGTTGGGCGGATACGCCTCCACCGGTAATCGCACGCCGGTCTCTGGGTCGTAGACCCCCACCGCCAGTCTGTAAGGGCCAGGTGCCAGGGCCCCCACATCCAGACGCGCTTCGTCGAGGACGATCTCACCGGCCTCCCACCAGCTCGTTGGGTACGTCCAGTCTCGCGGCACGGTGTCCTTTTGTGCCACGATCTCTCCGGTCTCCGTATCGTAGACGTGGACGAAGATCTTGAAGCTCTCGTCCATTCGCCGCGCGGCCTGCCAGTGCAGGTCGATGGTCAATGTCTCGCCCTCTGTGCTCGCGTCGAACCCAAGCAGTCTCAGGACATCTCCAAACTGGGCGTCCAGGCTAACCTCCATGTCGGGTCTCTCGAAGACACGCGGTGGCATCTTCATCTTCAGTCCCTCACGGATCGTCACCGCGTCACCCACGCGCTCTCCTGTGTCGGGGCTGACCAGGGAGAGCGAAAGCTTGTACGTCCCTCGCGGCAGCCGCGGATCGACTCGAAATGCAAAATCGCCTCTTCCCAGGGCGTTGGCCGGCCACTGGCTCATTGGCCAGTTGGAGACAGGTGGGAAGCTCGCGCTTTGGCGAGTTTGCCCAGCCTCGTCAACCAGGGCCAGCTCTGCTGACAGATCCTCACTCTGCGCCTGCGATGTCCCCCACATCACCGACGTCTCCATCAACGTGTTGGGGCCGATGGAGGCCGTGGACGAGATGATCTCAGTGACGCCCAAGCCTTCACGCATCTCTTGCTCGAGTTGGAAGTCGCGCCCTGCCTCCGGGTCCGTCCGATAGACACTGATGAATCGATCGCTGTAGAGTGGCTCGTAGGTGATGTAGCTGCGCCAATTCCTCTTCTCCCACGGAAATGCCCACAGCTCATTGATGATCAAGTAAGGGATATCGGCATCCGCCAGGACGGTCAGTTGGCGTGAGACGTCGGGAGTCTCGGGGTTCATCATCCTGTGATCCCGTAGATAGCGGAGGAACGGGTTGTCCTCCACAAAGACCTTGGCCTCTCGGGGCGGACGGGCGACACTACCTTCCACGATGGGCTTGCCGTGCACGGTCTGACAGAGCATGTAGTAGGGGCTTCGGCTTCGACCTGTGGGCAGGTTCAGCAGAGCGAACCGATCTGGGCTCTCGGCCAGCGTGTTGTAGAACGAGGACATCGCCGTGTCGAAGGTCCGGACTGGCAGCTGGGCGTAGTCAACCAAGATCAGCAGAACGATACCCACGAGAACTGCTCGGGACAGCAGCCTGCTCAAATTCGCCTTGCGCATTCTCTCCAGAAGCGCTTGTGTGCCGTAGCCGGCTGCCACCGAGAAGGGGATGGCCAGGAGCATGTTGAAGCGACGCGGCTCGCGCATGATGCGTATAGGTAGGAAGTCCTCGACGAGTAGGTACGGCAAGGGTATATTGGTGTAGACGTGCTTGTTGATGCGGGGCGCCGGGCCTATGGCCAGCAGCCAGCTGACCAGAGCCAGCGCTGCCCAGAACCATGCCATGCGTCCTGTCTTGCCGATGCCCAGGGCGGCCAGGATGATCACCACGTAGCCGAGATAGGCGTTGCTGTACCAGGCTCGGTCCCAGGCGTCGGCATACTCCGTTCCTCTGAACAGGCCCTCGAGCAGGTGATTGTGCGGCGGGATGACGTACGCTAGGAAGTCCGTCTGTTTGGGGATAATGCTCTCCACGAAGAGATCCTCAGGGTGTGTCCTGGTCAGCTGGTCCAGGACAATGGGATACGTGGCCGGCGCCATCATCGCGGTCGACAGGAAGGCCATCAGCACGATGGCCTGGATCACGTTCCCGCGCCAGCGGTCACGCTCAAACCATAGGCTGTACACCACGTACACGGCGGCGGCGATGGCCGCCAGAACCAGCAACTGCCATCGAGCGTAGCCGGTCAGCGTGAAGAAGACAGCGGCCAGAATAGCATCTCGCCACTTCCGCTCCTCCCGTATGGTGCGGATGAAGAACAGAAGGAACAAGGGCACCCATTGCGTGGTGACTAGATTGGGATGCCCGATCTCAAACAGGCGGTAGGGCCAGAATGCGTGAACCATACCGGCCACGAAGGCGGCCCCGCGCCAGTCCGTCAGGTACCGGACCAACAGGTACATACCCACGGCGCAGAGGAAGAGGTTGAGGAGATAGAAGGTGTTGAAGGCGGCAATGCCCCCCAGGATGGGCTCCAGGACAAGCCACATCGCGATGTTCATCCAGGATAGGTTCGCGTACAACAGGCTGACGCCACTGGGATGGTAAACCAAATCCGTGAAGAATAACTCGCCCCCGTGTTGGAGGAATTGCTTCGTGCGCCAACCGTTCCAGTAGTGCACCAGCAGGTCATCGCCGCGGCCCGGCAGGTGGCTGGTCATCTGTGCGATCACGGGCCAGGTCAACGCGACGGTTGCCGCCGCGAAGAGCGCCATCGCGACGAGGTCCTTCTTGTGGCGTCGTGCCCAAGCTCTCAAGTGGCAGCGATCCATATCAATGCCCATCTGCAGATGTCGTGGAATAGATCCGGATCTCCTGGTCATCATATACTGGCTCAAGTCGAAGGTACGCATGTAGCGAAGCTAGCTCGTTGGTGCTCAGTTCAGGCTTGTGCGCGACCAGGTAGCGCACGTTAGCGTCCGCCAACGCCGCCAGATCGGCCTGCGCGTCGCCTTGAGGGTCAGGCTGGCGGCCTCGCCACATCGACCGTAGCAGATCGTTGGACTCGATGAAAGCATAGGCCTCTTCCGGGGGACGCGACACGTGCCCTGTTACCGTCGGCCTCTGATGGACCGTCTGGTAGGACATATACTGCTTGGCTAGGTCATTGCTGATCGGGAGATCAGCAATGGCAAAGTCACCTGAGTCCGCGATGATCGGCGCGTAGCCTGCGGGCATACTCGGCACTCTCGTGGGGAAGGGCCATGACCAGTACTCCAGCATGATCAGCGCGGTGATCACTACGAAAGCTGTGGTCGAGAGACGTCTCGGCAGCTTGGACATCAGCCACCGCGCCGATGCGCCGCCCACCACGCACAGGCAAAGGCCGACGATGATGTTGAACCGCGCTGGACTGCGGAGCGAGCGCACCGGGAAACTCCAACCCACTAGCCGGTAGGGCAAGGGGATGCTCGGGTAAGGCTCACCGTTGATGCGCGGGAAGGGGCCGAGTGCTAGGAGCCAGAAGACGGCGAACCCTATCAACCAGAACCGCCCTGTCCGTTCCTTTCCCCACCGAACCACAGCACAGATCAGCAGACCCAGAGGCACATACCCCAGCGCCACGGCGTGATCCTTGGCACGTAGGAAACGGCGGTGGACGGGTGCCGCGGCATCGCCCCACAGCGGGTGGTACAGGTTAGGCAAGAAATAAGCCACCAGATCGGTCTGTGTCTCTGTCTCCTTGCCGAGGTAAGGGCTCTCGTCAGCCGGGCCTGCGACCTGCTTCCACACCAGTGGGGCCAGAAACGGGCCGGTGACGGCTGCCACGGTGATGACCAGCGCCAAGAGCGCTCGCCACGTCTTAGCCGACCACACCATCTGCTTCGATAGTGAGGCGTAGAGCACCCACAATCCACCCAGCAGTCCACTCAATGTCAGGAGGTGCCAGCTCGAGAGGCCGGAGAAGGCGAAGAAGAGTCCGGAGAGCGCCCCGTCCAGCCAACGGCTATCCTTGGTTGCACGAACTAGAAAAAGCAGGGAGAAGGGAATCCATTGGATGCTGAGCAAGTTGAGGTGGTTTCGCTGTGCGAAGTGGTAGGGATAGAAGGCGTAGATGATGCCGGCGATAAAGGCCGCCCGATGGTCATCCAGCACCTGGCGTCCGAGCAGGTAAGCGCCGAAGCCGGCCAGCGGCCAGCTCCACCACACGGTGAAGTTGTAGGCTGCTACCTTGCCCAGGACTCCCTGCAGCGACCACCAGACAAAGGTATTGAGCCAGGAATAGCTCAGGAAATGGAGATCAGCTCCCTGCGGATGGAACAGCACCTCGGTGTGATAGAGCCGTTGACCTTGGGCTAGAGCCTTGGTGACCCACCAATTGGTCCACTGGAATACATACCGATCGAACCCGTCGCCGGCCATCGCCGAGCTAAATCGACGAACCAAAGGCCACAGGTACGCCAGCGAAAGAGCCGTGATTCCGAATAGGGCAAGCAGATCCGGCCAGCGCCTACGTGCGCGTTGGATCAAGGGGTCACCTGCACCTTGGTCAACTCAATCGCGCTGTTCTCCACGGGCGAGGCGCCTGCGACCACCGGCAGGCGTTCCAGGCTTGGCCAGACGTACACCCCTGCCAGAAGGTCGTACTCGCCCGGGGACGCGTCGGCGGGGACCTGGAGTTCGATGGGATACGTCAGGATAGCCCCCACGGGCCAGGCGGAGCGCGGTGCGACACTGCCCACCGGCGCATCATCGTGCTGGGCCACCAATTTGCCCTCCGGGGAGACCAGATGCGCAAAGACGACGTGCCGCGTAGTTGGTTCCGCCATCGCCTCCCACGTCATCGTCACCGCCAGCGTCTGTCCAGGCTGCGCCGAACTAGCCTCCACGGCCCAGCTGCGCAACCGCAGGGTGTCGCCGAAGTTGACCTCGGTCGTCTCGCCTCGGGCGAGGTCGTTCTCTGGAACGAAAGACACGGAGTCGAACACGAAAGTGCGACACGTGGTCTGAGCGTCGCAGGGCGGATGGGTATCCGCCGGGATCGTCAACAGCGCGTCGCTCCAACAGCTGGGGTCATCCAGCACTTGCGGACAACCGTGGGGCGCGTGGAATCGGAATACGTTCATGCCTTGGTTCAGAGTGATGGATCGACTCTCGTAGGTGGTTCGATCTCCCACTACAAAAGCGTCGACCAGCTGTTCGTCATGATAGAGCTCAAGGAGCGGGAAATCCAGGTGTGAATCGACGTTGAAGCGGAGTGCTCCTGTATCCTCCCGGACCGAGTAGATGTAGAGTGTCCCGTCAGCGTACATCCACCGCCGCCAGATGCCCCCATCCTCCTCTGCGGCGTGCCATCCCAGATCGGCTATCGTGTATAGATGCTGTGCCTCCAACGACGGACCGCCGCTGGGTACTGAGAAGGCGGTCAAGATGTCGTCCTCTAGGACGGCCGGGCCCAACACGGTCTCGATGCCGGGTTGATAACGTGCCTCGTCCTCGGGGAAGAACCGGTCCAGAATCACCCACTCGATCTCCAGATGGCGGAGCCAGGCACGACGCTGAGCCTCGGTGGGGCGGGGTACCACGTCATGATCACCGTCGTCTATGACCAGTCCCTCGATGGTCTCCTGCCACGGTGGCACGGTCGGCAGCGTGCGCAGTACGACGCCACCCACGACCGGCTCTTGCGTCGCTGTCTGAAAGAACAAGGCCCGGTTGTTCACCGCCCGCCGATCCATCGGGACGTGAAGTATAGCCCCGCCATCGCTGTGCTCAGCCACCTGCTGGATAACGGGTGGGATCGTCGCCTTACCTGCGGGAAAGGGCCATATCGCCACATACTCGAAGGCGATCATCGCCACGATGAGCGAGACCGCGAGCTGCGCTTTCCACCGCTTGTTCTCGAGCTTGCTGAGAACGCGAGATGCGCCGAACGCGGCCAGTACGCCGAGTCCTAGCATGCTTGTCGTGTTCAGGCGCCCCGGCGTCCGTCCTAAATCCAGCAGCGGTATCTGCCGCACGATGGCGTATGGCAACAGGACGCGACTCTCATACCCGTCGGTGATGTACGTCAAGGGCTCACCGGCTAGAATTAGGACTGGACCGAGGGACAGGACAGCTGCTCCCAACGCCAGCGTGAACCATCGCCAGGGACGGGGCTTGCTCCTTAGGAGGCCCCACAGCCCGAGAAGCACGGGCACCACACCGACATAGGCCGAGTCCCATCTGAGCGTCTGAATCTCATCAATTACGCGCTTAGCGAAGGCTGGCACGAGACCCAGAGGGGCAAGGACGGGATGATAGGGTGAGGGGGTGAAGAAAGCGAGCAACTCGGTGGAGTGCTGCACGATGCCGTGGGTCGACAGATAGCTCAGATTATCCCGAAAGCGCCCCACCACCAGGGGCGCGAAAAATGGCAGCGCGATCGCCAGGGAGACGGCAAGGCCAACACCCAGTGTCATAAGGCGCTGCTCCGAGAAGAGACCTCCTCGCAGGCGCAGCAGTTCAGCCCCTGCAATCACGAGTGTCAAAGGCAGCATGAAGTAGGCGATGTGCATGGGCCAGATGAGTGCAGCCACCGCCGCTAATAGGCCTAACCCTATACCGCGCCTCAGACTAGGCTGCTCCAACGCGCGGATGAGGAGCAGACCATACCAGGGATAGAGGAAGGCCGTCAACTGTGGCAAGTATCCACCCAGGGCGTGCCCCATGCGGTTGGGGCAGAAAGCAAAGACGGTCCCACCGATGATGGCTGCCAGGTGGCTGCCTGTCACGTGACGGCACAGGTGATAGGCCGCCAACCCGCATAGCACGAACGAGCCGAGGGCCATCACGTTGAACGTCGCGGCCGGCGGCAGGATGACGCCCACCAGGCCTGCGAGCAGACTGAACGCTGCTAGAGACCACTGATACGGATGCTGGAGCCCTACCGGATGATTCAGCAGATAGAGATCGTTGAGCCCCCGTCCCTCCAGCAAGAGGTGCTTGGCAAACCACAGCCACCAGGCGTGCTCCCACCCGTCGCGTCCATCGAAGCCGGTCAGCACCGAGTTCAGCTGCAAGGGAATAGGATAGAATAGCACAGCCGTGATCAAACCATACAGCGCGACGGCCGTCAGAGCCGATCGCGTGTCGATTGAACAGAGTCGGTTCCAGAGATGAACCAGCTGGTCCTTCACAATGTAGCCATCCTCTTCACTTGAGGAAAGACAGAGCCAGCCTCCGGATCCGGTGACCCGTCCCAATCGCGGGCTTGACCCTCCTGATCTACAGGGGCGCGGGCTAGCCGCCTGGTCTTCAGCGCCACATTGGCCCCGCACAGGGCATGAATTGGCGAAGGGCACGAGGAACCCAGGTCTGTCCAACAATCGGAGAGGCTACCTCCGGCGTTCATGGAACGGGCAACCCCACGTCGACTGACCTCCTGGAACGGACCGGGCTCGCACAGCTTCCAGGTCCGATGACGGATGACCGAGACATACAAGTAGGTGGAAAGGCGACGTGTCGAGCGCGACCGGGCACGTGAATGGCGGAAGGAATTCTCAGGTGTACCAACGTCATGGGGTCGAGGGTTACAGCGTTCACGGCATCGCCTGAAGGCGACGCGACGACGGGCACCGCCAACCGGATGTGGACGACGGTGGACCTGAGGCGACGGCATCGACGGAACGCGCCGTCGGATGCCCGTTTCGGCCTCTCTCGTGCGCGGCCTCCCCACGGCTTCAACAGTTGCTTTGGCGGGCCATCCTTTCGACTCGACCAAATCTGCGGCCTCATACCCCCTCACCCAATCCTCATCATAACAATACCGCGCCGTCCGTCAGTCGAACTAGTGAATGATACCACATGCGGGACGCAGTGCTAGCATGTGTTACTCTACTCTGTACATCGTCTCATGGTGCAACCTGATCGGGGATGGTGCTGACCGCGCCCAAGTGCAGACCAGACGTCCGGCCGTCGATCGATCCTGGTTCACAGACTGACCTGCCGCCTGATGGATCTCCCCGTCCGCATAGTTTCGCCCTCCAACCAACTAGAGGTGGCACGTACGGACTTTGATGCGGCGCAGATGGCCGTCGAGCTTCAGACTGTGTTTTTTGGCTTGATTGAGAACCCATCGGTCTGCAGCCGGCTCGATCCCGCTGCCCCATTCACGCCGGAAGCCTCGTCAAACTCAGCCCTTTGTCAGCAGCAGAGGGGCTGCGGTCACGCAGAGTCCGTGCTCACGCACTCTCTGACGAGATCCGCCCGGAGCAGGATAGGGGCGGTGCACTCAGCAGCGACCGCTGCGGCCCATCGTCAACGGGTGTCGACGACGATGGGCCAATCATCGACCTTGCTCCCGACAAGGTAGATCCCCCTGTGAGAGCCCTTGACTGCTTCGAGTTCGGCTAGTTCATCGAAGAAACGTCGAACGATGAGTCCGTTCTCCACGGCGTGCGAAGGCGGGTCACCCACGTCATATCCCATAACGAGATGATGGCAGAGCAGGATCCCTACAGGGAGTGTCGTGGCCAATCTCTTGATCAAGCCTCGCCCGTGACGGGGGAGCCTGCTGTCGTAGTGGGCAAGGGTCTGCGTCCCGAGTTCGTAGCCCAGCAAGCCGTATATCAGTAGAAAGAGTAGCCCCTGGACGTGGACGTAGCGCCTTCCTCCCTCTATGAGGCCTGCAGTGTCATAGCCTCGACTGATGAGGCTCAGGAACGTGAGAGAGACAATGTAGTAGAGTGAGAGCAGGATCGGGCCTCTAGTATAGCGAACCCTGTGAAACACGTAGGCCAGGGTCCCGACCAACACTAGCCCCCAGACGACGAACAGATAGGCGGCGCGCCCATTTGCCCAGTCCAGAGGAGATGTCCCGAAGACGGCTGCAAACGCCGTCTTGGCCGTCACAATCACAGTCCAGCCAGCCGCCGCCGTAATCTTCCTCAAGACGGCTGCACCCTTCATACTCCCAAAGACGCTTGAGGATGCCACCCCGACCAGCTGATGGATGATCAGGTTCAACGCCGTGATGCCATACAGCGCGCGGTCTCCGCGCTCGCGGATGAGGAAAAACACCACCACCGGCAGCGCCACGATGGTGAGTGGATGCGACCAGATCAGTAGGCTCACGGTGCCCAGGCTGAGGGCCTTGGGCCATGGCCGACGGGGGAGAGGGCGCGCCGTCAGCAGGATCAGCATGAATAGCGTGGTCCATATCGAGTAGTCCGTATGGGCCCGGAGATTGGTGTTGGCCAGAGGAGACAGGACAAAGAGCATGGCGATGAGCCCCCTCGCCTCTTGGGAGGGAATCCAGGCGGCATAACGCCTGGAGACGACAATGCTGCACGTGCCTACAAAGAGAGCCAGAGGAAACCAGGTGAGCCCGTACGGTATGAATCGGGTCGGAAGCCGCACAGATAGCCACCCAATGATGTTCGCCACCAAAGGAACGTAGCCTGCCTTGAAGCGGAAGATCTCCGCGACACTACGATTCTCATAGAAGTGGGCGAAAACATGCGTGCCGTCCTCCACCCTTAGCGTCGGCAGCGTGAGTCTAGTCGTGCTGCGCACGTAATTCAATCCCACCAGGACTGCCAACAGCCCGACCCAGCCGAGCGTCCGTCTCCAACCCTCAGTGGACTGCTTCACTGCTGTCTCCTGCAGAACCTCCACGATAACCAGAGATTCTCCTACGAGCCTCTACCGTGCAGCGGCTCTGAGCTGCGCCTCCGAGGGCCAATTGACTGGGAGGACAACCGAGGTCGCTGAGATGACCCACGGAGGTGTGGCCTCTTTCGTCCATTGGGCTCAGGAGTTCCAGCCCAGCAGGCGTTCCCCGTTTTGGGACGGCCTGCTTGGGCGTGACGCTCAGAGATGCCCGCAGGCCCGCTGGACGCGGCCAGCCAAAGTGGCCTCCGACGTAGTCACGGTCGCGTCCTCTGATCGGCTCAGTCACCACGCGATGCCGTCCGGTAGCACCAGATGGTTCTTCGGCTGTCGTGTGCCTGCTTCGTCTCTCACGGCGAGCCGGTCCCCAACATCGGGCTCATACATTCCGACGGCGAGCTTATACTTGCCAGACGGCACATCCCCCATCGACAAGACGATCGTGTCGCTGACGACCTCGCCCCTCTCCCACCAGTTGGTCGGGTACGTCCAATCACGCGGCACGGCGTCGTGTTGCGCAACAACGGCGCCTGATCCGGGATGCAGCACGTGGACGAAGGCCTTGTAGTAACCTGCTGGTCGTTCGACCGCTTGCCAATACAACGTCAGTTCCAAGTCGTTATCTTCTTGCACGAGATCGTAGCCTAGCAGTCGGATCTCTTCACCGAGACTTGCGTCAACGGCGCGCATCATCTCGGTTGGTCGCTTGAATACCCTTGGAAGTGCTTCAATCGTCAGCTTTGCCACCGTTGCTCGATGCCCAACGCCGACCACTTCCGCCGTCAATGAGTACTCGCCCGCTGGCAGACGCGGGTCTATCTGAAATGCGTGACGGCCGATGGCTAAGGCATGGGGCGGCCACTCACTCGTAGGCCACTCCTCGCAGGGCTTGGCCCTCACCGATTGCCGTTCGACCCCCTGCCCGTCGACAAGCGAGAAGCGCGCCCTCAGGTCTCGCCGCGGGGCTTCGCGGCTTCCCCAGAGAAGCTCAAACTCCAACACATTGCCCTGCTTCAGCGAGCCTGGGATCTCTCTGGCCCGGACGATCCCGACATCTGTTCCTAGGTCCCGTTCGAAGGTGAAGTCCCGACCGTACTCCAGGCTCGTGCGATGCACAGCGATTCGATCATCTTCATAGATGGGTTCGGCGACCAGCCAATCCTGCCACTCCGTCCAGTGCTCATCGGTTGGTTGTCGTTTTTCGAGCTGAGGATCTCGATGGAGGATGATGTAGCGGAACCCGGCCTCAGCCAGGTAGTTCAAATGGCGCGAGACAGCCGTCAGCTCCGGATCGACTCGGTTCTTTGTCAGCCGGAAATGCTTTGTGAAAGGATCACCATCGATGAAATCGTTGACCGTCCGCTGGGGGCGTGACATCTTGCCCTGAATGATGGGCTTCTCGTGGATGGTCTGAAGGTACATATAGAACTTGGCCGGTCCGCTGAACCCCATAGGCAGGTCGCATAGGCCAAAGACACCCTCCTCTGCGCGCAGTTCGTCATAGAACGGGGAATGCTCGAGCGCCAGAGTGGGCATTGGGAACCATAGATACTCGAACAGGACCAGGCCGGCCAAACCATAGGCTACCACCTGGCGGCGGCGCTTGAGAATGGCGCGGACGCCGAAGCCGACCAGCACGGCCACAGGTATTGCCAGGAGGATGTTGAACCGGTGTGGGTTCCGCATAATCCGGACCGGAAAGGTCCACCCCACGAGCCTATAGGGCAGCGGAATATGATCGTAGACCTGCCCCGCAAACCGCAGCGACGGGCCCAGGGCCAAGACGAAGCTCATCACCGCCATCAGAATCCACATCCGAGTTTGGCTGCGTTCCCGGACTACGCCATAGATCGCCAGAGCTAGTGTTGAGTAGCCTATGAACACGACCGTTGCATCGAACGGGTTGCGAAGGAATGCCTCGCGGAGGGGGTGGTCCGTGTTAGGCCACACATAGGCCAGCAGGTCCGATTGATCCGTTGTTTGTTCATCGAGGAACAGATCCCCCGGATGCTCGCCCGCGATCTGCTGCTGAACCAGCGGGAAGAGAGGGTACGCCAGCGCCATAGTCGTTATCGCGGCGATCGTCGTCAGGCGGCCGAACGTACCCCATTTCCAGCGCTCGCGTTCCGTGAAGAAGCTGTGGGCCAGATACAAGGCAGCCGGGAATAGCGCCAGGACAAACAACTGAAGCCGAGCAAGGGCAGTGAGCGTCAGGAAGAGCGCCGTCAGAAGGGTGTGCCGTCGTCTTCCCTCTCGCACGGTCTTCATGAGAAACAATAAGAACCAGACCATCCATTGCGTGCTGATAAGATTCGGATGAACAGCGCGTTGCATGCGGTAAGGCCAGAAGGCGTGCACCAACCCGGCGATGAAGGCAGCCCCCCGAGAGCCTACGACGTAGTTGGTCAGCTGGTACATGGCGAACCCGCACAGAGCCATATTGGCCAGGTAGACGAGGTTATAGGCGCCCACGGGCCCCGCGAACGGCCTCAGCACCAGTGAACCCGCGATGTTCAGCCAGGCGAAGTTGTGGTAGACCAGGCTGGCGCCGTTGGGGTGGAAAAGCATGTCCGTGAAGTATGGATTCGTCCCGCGTCTCAGTGCTTCCCCCACCCACCAGGTGTTCCAATAGTGGACGTACGGATCGTTACCGCAGCCGACTAGATGGGTCGTGAGTCGCGTTGTGACTGGGAGGGTCATCAAGACTGTGAAGAGCGCATAACCTATGAGCGCAAGCAGTCCTGCCCTTCTGTCGCAGATTTCTGCGAGTCGTTTCATTCAACCTCGATGGGCTTATCCGACCGGCATAGGCATAGCGACGGCCTGAGTTCTGTATGCTAACCCATTGTCTTCAGTGCGCAAGTGGTCTGCTGCGAGCTGCGTGCTGCCGCGGCGCTGCCAGTTAGCCGTTGGGCGACTTGTCAATCTGCCGGGATCTCTGCGCGCATTCATTCTTGAGCGCGCTTCCGCTGGTTGCCAAGGGCAGGGGAGGGGTCTAGGGGGGCTGGGTGCGACAGATAGCGACGGATGCCTGGTGGCGTGTCCGATGGTCGAGCTAGGAACTCTTCTTGGTGTCCTGATTCATCGAGGATAACGTAGCGTGTCCCGCTACAGCGGCGGTAGACGCCAGCCAGATCGCCGAAAGGGCCCAGCGCCACGAGGGTACCCGAGGTCGAATGCGCACTTGGGTCAGGAACAGGCTATCGTCCAAAACACGCGTCCCCTCGGCATTCCGCGCCGGCAAGCGCTCCATTGTCGTCGGGTCATACATGCCCACGTGGATCTCGTAGTTTCCTGAAGCTGCGGAGTTGGGGATCTCGATGACGAATGCATCCTCGATCAACACGCCGGGAGACCAGCTGGTTGTTGGTTGTGTGCCGCGTCCCGGGACGCTGTCCCGTTGGGCCATAAGCTGCTCCCCCGGGCCCCGTATGTGGGCGAAGACCTTGAAGGCGCCATCCACGGGCGCCGTCGCCTGCCAATACAGTGTCAGCAACAGAGACTCTCCCGGCGCCACCCTAGACTCCGCCAGCCGGTAGCCCACAAATTCCACGGACTCTCCAAGTTGAGCGTCTACGGGCTGGGGTACCATGGGGTCGGCGCCGGGACGATGGACCCAGGCGTAGGGAAGGCCAGCAAACCGGACCGCGAAGGCCGGCTCACGGAACTTGTAAGTCTGTTCCCACAATGCTCCCCATCTCGGGTAGGCACCTCCTCGCGTTGTGTACTGGGTCCCAAACACCAGGTAGTCGGCGTCCTGTCCAACCTGCGCGAAATCGTAGACCGGTGCCCGGACGTGCTGAACAACCATCTCGTTGGCGAGGAACTGGGTAGCCACCGTACCGTCCTCTCCAGCCAACTGGTCTTCGATGTACTGTCCGGCCAGATCAAGACCTTCGCCGAACTCGGCCAAGGGAAGCACCCGGGACGCAGTCTGAGCGCCTCCCAACAGGCCGTTATAGTGAGTGCCGTAGTACGGATGCCTGGCGAGAACGAGACACGCCTGGGCACTGACCAAGACGGCGGTCAGGGCGATCCGCCCTCGCGGATTGGTCAGCACGTGATCCACCAGCCAGACAATCCCTAGCGCGGCGAATGCGTCGATGACGAGTAGTACGGGGAGCATATACCGTTCCTCTTTGCGCCCCCCGAGTATCATCTGCGTGAAATAGAGTAGGGCGAAAACGGCCAGCAAGACCTTGGACCCCCTACCTTGCCGCCGGAGGAGACCTCTCCCGAGTCCCAATATCGCGAACGGCAGGGTCACGAAGGTCGTCCGGAAGAGCAGGGTATCCAGATAGTAGGTCATGCCTGGATCACCTACTAGAATGTCTCCTCGATAGAATCGCGGCAAGGCGTGGGTCGGATTGACCTTGGTGAGGATCCCCTCCTCGATGATGAAGCGAATGCTCTCCTGGGGCTGCACCCACAGTGAGGGCCACAGCACGACAGCGAGGCCTAGAGCGACGATCAACCAAACGAACAGTGGGCGCATGAGGTGCTGACTGATCGAGCCCAGCCCAAGTGAGATGTCATTCCCTTTTCCATCATTGTCCCGAGTGAGGGAGAGAAAAAGTGCGACACCCACGAACGGGACCAGAAACACGGCCGTTATCTTTGTGAGTATGGCCAACCCGCCGAGGATTCCCGACAGGACCAGTTGTCTTTCCTCTCGCTCCCGTAGGTACAGGAGCAGCCATAGGGCGGTGAGCACCATGAGTACGGAAAGCAATGCATCTAGATGGAGGGTCTTCGAGTTAGCCAGGAAGAAGGGATCCAGGGCCCAGAGGGATGCAGTGACCCAGGCCACTCTCTCGCCCCAGAGCCGTCGCAGCAGCTTCCATCCCCACACGATGCCCAATGCGACGACGAGTGCCAGCGGCAACACGCCCACGGCCACCTGATCGAAAAAGGCGTACCCCTCGGTCTCCAGGGGTGTCGGAGGATTCAAGCCGATGAGGGACCGTAGACCGTGCCAGGCCCAGAGTGTGGCCCCCGAGAGCCACATCACTGGAACGCCCGGATGCTCGGATAGCAGCGTCCCGGACCAGTCGCCGTGCAGGACGGCCTGGAAGAACTCCCCTGAGCGGAAATACCACTGTAGTGCGCGCGATACCGGATACAGCGCACGTGGCAAAAACGCCAACAGGAAGAGCCCTACCAACCCCCACTGGCGGAGCCTCGTGTGCCGAGTTTCTGGATTATCGCTCATCAGCGCCAGCTGGTTCCTGATGCATAGACGTCAGGCTCACACCAATCCTCTTGGGAACTCGGTTACGGGAGGCCCCGAGTGCCAGGACGCCCAGGTCACGACGGCGGCTATGGGGTCGCGGTGGAGAAGGACAGGCGCACAGTGCCGCCAGACCCGGGCACGGTTAGCCAACCGTCCTCCACGATCAACCCGGGCGGTCCGTCAATGGACGCAGGCTCGTAGGGCATTCGCCAGTGGAAGCCTCCTGGAGGCTTTGCGCCCGATAGCGTGAGCCGGAGCACCCCGGTCCATCCGTCATCGGTCTGCTGGACGTTTCCGTCCGTGTGGAGGTCTAGCGCCCCGAAGTGGGTTGGTGCCCGGGTGAGCGTGATCTTCCTATCTCCTTCGAACCACCAATCGGGTACGCCGGTGAAAAGCTCCAGACGTTCCTCGTTCTCCGTCACGATCATCTCCCGCACCAGCGTGGCGTAACTGGCGGCGGCCCAGGCGTGGGGCATGTCCCCTCCCGAGATGCCCCCGTTCTCCGGATTCACCTGCTCAGCCCACGCATAGGTACCTTCAAGAGTCTGATGCGTCAAGGTCCAACCCAAGATCTCATGGAGCACGTCGGTACGCCCGAGCCGCAGATACGCGTGCGCGAGCTCCAATCCCCCGTAGGGCCAGAACTGCCCCTGCCGGTGACGGAACCCTCCGGCGTCCGGGGCAACCCAGCGCTCGTGATAAACATCGAAGGAACGCTGCATCAGTGCGCTTTCGGGCGACAACACGCGTACCGGCCAGAGAGCGGGCACGGTGCCGCGAGCCATAGCGGAGCTCTCCAGGTCCTCGACGGCGCCGGGGACGTACTCGGGCTCCTCTCCCATCAAGTGCTCCACGGAGTCGAGGATTGCCTGACGCAAGTCGTCGGCCTCGGCCTCGAAGCGGTCCGCATCCTCC
>Ga0180431_10003369_pt1 | contig 20633 bp, 15 predicted proteins | sample SS_ome_11_FD_132459 | JGI IMG/M metagenome (GOLD analysis project Ga0180431, IMG submission 132459) | Hypersaline lake sediment archaeal communities from the Salton Sea, California, USA - SS_1_MS_1 metaG | ecosystem: Environmental > Aquatic > Non-marine Saline and Alkaline > Hypersaline >...
GACAGCCGGAGCACCGAAGGCATCCGTGCCCATTCCGCCCCGAGCGGAACGGAGACTCGTCAATGCCCGCTTCATTTCGTCGGCAGACCCGTAGCGATCATTAGCTTCATACTCAAGCGCCCGGTGCACTACCTCCAGCAGCTCTCGAGAGACACTTGGATTGGTCTCATGGATCGGTCGCTGGTGAAAAGAAAAGGGCGGCTCCAAACGGGGGTCTCGTTTGCTCACCAAGTGATGAATCGTCGCCCCCAAGGCATAGATGTCGACCCTCGGATCGGCCATCCCCCGGTACTGCTCCGGAGGTGAGTATCCCTCCGTGCCAATCATTGTCCCCCTCTTGCCGCTCTGGAACATCTTGGCGATGCCAAAGTCGATGAGCTTGACGCGTCCAAAGTCATCGAGCATCACATTGGAGGGCTTGATATCCCGGAAGACGATGGGGCGGGGCTCCTGGCTGTGGAGGTAGCTGAGCACCTCACAGATCTGAATGGCCCAGCTCACCACCTTCTCTTCGGAGAGGAAGCCTCGCGTCTGCTCGAGCATCGCCTCCAGGTCCTTCCCTGGCACGTACTCGAGGACCAGGTAGCTTCGATCGCCCTCGGTGAAGCAGTCGTAGACCTGAACGATGCCGGGATGATTGAGGGTGGCCAGGATGTTCGTCTCTCGCTCGAAGTTGCGCAGAATCATCTGGCGGACATCGGGGTCCGTGGCGCTGCTGGTCATCTCCTTGATGGCACAGACCCGCTTGACTTTGGAGAAGCGGAGATCCTGCCCTTTGTAGACGGCGCTCATACCTCCTATCGCCAGCACCGACAGGATGCGGTAGCGATCCTGGAGGAGGAATCCCGGTGGTAGACGCCCGTCGATACGGGAGGGTTGCTCCACGGGGCGCTCGACCTTCGAGCCCTCACTTGAGCCGAGCGCAGTGGGCTCCCGCGCATCGGCTCCAACGGAGGATGACCGGATATCCTCGATCTTATGTGTCTCAAGCGGGTCGGTGGGTGTCATAGGTACCGAGCGAAGCGCGGCTGTTTCGCAGCCTGGTGATCGACTTCAATTATAGAAGCAAACGGGGGAACGTGCAATGGAGACGGCAGCACATCGCTGGGGATTGAAGTAGTTGTAGGTCCCCGTGGAGATGTCGGCGATGAGAGGCGCGCCCTCGTCCCACTCCAACTAGACGGCGGTGAAGGAAGACACCAGCACATAATCACTGCCGGGGCTCTACACAAGGGCAGCGTCGGCGTAGGTGTCGCGCGTCCACCCATGCTTGTGGGCTTCCCGAGTCCCGCCCAGCACCCCTGCCTTGATGCGTGTCGTCAACGAAGTAAAAGTGTACCACTCTACGATGAAATATCTACGGTTCTTTGCCACAGGGTCCGTGAACCCCTCCTTCCCTTTGCGGCGGGAACTCGGACCTTTCAAGCTGATGATCTCGGCGTGGCGAACCAGCCGATCGATCATGGCGGCGGCTACCACCACGTCGGCGTCGGTCACGATCTCACGCCCCGGGTCCTTCTCGTCATGTGGGGCGCCCATCAACGTGTTGAGCAAACCAGAGCGTCGCATCGAATCTGCCAGTCTCTCGGTCGCCTCGTACGCGTCCCCGTCGCCAATAGCATCCCTCAGAAGCAGGTTCGCGGTGGAATTGCCGCTCTCGGTCACGGTCTCAGAGATCAGCTTCGTCGTCTCCGGGTCCGGGGGACGATCGAGGTTCCAGTAGACCTCCTCCAACACGGCGACCTTGAGTACGCTGAGACCCGAGAAGGCTAGGTCGCTGTTGAGGGTCACCTCCTCACCAGACCGGAGGTCCTTGATGAAGACACCGGGAATCAGACCAGGATGGTCATCGAGACGCTCCTCCAGCAACTGCAAGAGCAGGTCTGGCTCGACCTCCGGAGACTCCTCCACGTCGACCACCAGGTCGACCCGCCGCGCGGACGCCGACACCAAGGCCGGGGCCAGACGGAGACGGGTTGCTTCGAAATCCAAGCAGCACCCCGGACGAGGAGACCCGAAGCCCAGCGCCGCGGGAAGCGCCGCCGGTTCCCGCGGTGGGCCGTCGTACTCCTCTGCGATGCGTTCAACGTGACGGGAGAGGCATGCCTCAGAGAAGGAAACGGCCACAGGAACAAGGATTTGCGTCGATCCCCATCGCAGCACGTAAGCCGCGAAGACTTCGACGCCGTGCCAGTCAACCGGTGCAGCATCGAGATTGGCGACCGTCTGCGTGGCATCGTACCGCAGCTCGACGAGGCTGGGGGATAGGGACGGGGTTTCGTGGTGATGGGTGACGATCAGTGGTGTAGCGAGGGCCACCTCGACGGCGTTTAGATCCTGATGGCGGGGCATACCTCCCACCTGGAGGCCGGCCATGGAGAGATCGGGGGGAAGGGTCTGGGTAGACAGGCGAAAGGCTCGATGCTGCCAAGAGAGGAAGATGAAAGGGACAGCCGCCGCGATGACGGGCTAGATAGGATAACCACTCTTTCGCTGCAAGGAAATCCTCCGTCAGAAGTGACGGAGGATTATGGCACGTAGGGCATGATGCGCCAAGTGTGGTGCCCCCGGCCCAACCGCACGCGGAAGGGCCGGGGCATGGCGGCTTCGTCAATCTCTATTGGATAGCCACCGGTCGGGCGCGAACATTTAGGGATGCTCCTCCAACCAGCGGTAGGCCATGTAACCCGAAATCGCGCCAAAGAGGAGATTCTGAGCAGGCCAAACGCAGCACCACGCGCCCAGAGTGCCAAAGGCCAGCATCAAACCAACGACCCAGTCCAACAGCCAATAACCCACCAGAAGTATGACGCCGCCCGCAGCCCGACCGGCAGAGATCCAGCCGATACCCAGGAAACCGAAGAAACCTCCAACTAGCTCCAGCAGAAGAGCGACCATAGGATCTCGCTCGTGCATTAGTCTCTCACCTCTCTTTCGAGCCACTCACCGAGTAGCCAGTAGCGGAACATTCCACCCTGATGGACCTGGTAGGCAGCGTATAGCCCGTACGCCATCCACACCAGGGGAGCACCCAGGAGTACGACGACCATCAATCCTGTGACAACAAGCGCCGCCGGGACAAGTAGAAAGCCAACGGCCACAGCCGACAAGAGCCCGGTAATGATCCAGACCACAGTCACGAGCAGGGCCAAGGCGACGGCGATCACCAAGTAGGTCAGAACCCCCACCCCCTGATAGACGAGTGCCTGGAGTGCCTGAAACCCGACGAAACGCGATCGTTCGCGGTAGGCCAGGTAGATCACCCACGGAACGACGAGGGCGACGAGGGCGCCAACCCCACCGGCGCCCGCCGACATCAGGGTCAGCAAGACGCTGGCGTGAGCCACGGCCGCCACGTTCCTGTCGCCGGCGGCGCCGGCCCGGCCTTCCTCGGTCTCCCCGTCCGTTCCAAGAGGTCCCGTAGGAGGGGCCTCAGCAGACCCCCTCGCCGCTGTCTCCGTATGAAAACGCCGGTCATCGTACGTCGACCTTCGGTCCCACTTCTTGTCCATCCTCCTTGTCCTTCCTTGCTTGTTCAGATCGTACCGCGCCCGACCAAGAGGGCACTCGCGACGTGGACCCTAGATAGCCGGTCCACACCATGCCGGACCCACCAAGCTGCATCGTCCGAGCTCCCTCCACCTTACCAATACGGGCTGGGCAGTGGAAAGTTGCAGCGCCTCGTGCGCGTGCTATAATCGGCTTCGTTCTTGGCCCGACAGGCCTTAAGCGAAGGATTGAGCCTTCCTCTCGATGGTCACCAAGCGCCAGCTCGGTATCGTTATCCTCATCATCAGCCTGATCGGCATCGCTGGCCTGGTTGGGGTCGACGTTGTCGGTGCTGGCGAGTGGAGCGGGTTCGGCCCCCTGCAGCGACTTGGGATGGCACTGGGTTTGGGAGCGACCGCAGTCAGCTTGGTGCTGATTCGACTTGGAGACCGACCAGCGTGACCGATCTGGACTGACCATCACCATGAGCCGTAGCACGTCACGCATCCTCAGCGGCCTCGGCATCCTGTTGACCGCGCTCGTTATCCTGGCCTACGTTGGTTATCTGGTCGTCTACGTCTCCTATGCCGTCGAACTCTTCCGTTGGCCGTACGACTACGACCAGGGGGAGGGGTTTGAGTTATACGACGCGATCCTCTATAGCCGGGGGGAGTGGCCCTATCGGGACAACGGGACCTTCCCTTTCTACGCCTCGAACTATCCCCCCTTGTTTCACCTCCTTATCGTCCCCCTGCTGCCCCTCCTCGGCCCCAGGCTTCTGACCGGAAGACTTCTCTCCTTCACGGCAACACTGGTGACTGCAGGGGCGATCGGGTTGGTCGTTCGGCGGAGCATCCGAGGCGACGCAAAGGACTGGATGCGAGGATGGCTGATTCCTCTCATCTCAGGACTGGCCTTCCTGGCATCGAACTACGTCTACCAGATTGGGCCTCTGTGCCGGATGCATATGACGCTCGTGATGTTCGAGACGCTCTCCATCGCCTTCATCGCCGAGTTCGATGACCCGAAGCACGGCAGGCGGAATCTGATCCTGGGTTTGGTGATGCTCTTCTGCGCCGGGTACACGAAACAGACAGCCGTATTCACCGTCGCAGCGGGTTTGTCGTACGTCTTCTTGCGAGACATAAGAAAGGCCTTGGCAGCGGGCGCCGCTCTGGCCGTCAGTGCCGGCACCGTCTTCTGGCTGCTCAACGTGGCGACCGATGGCCAATGGTGGATCAATATCATCCAGGCGAACGTCAACGAGTTCGACTATCGTCAGACGCTCTTCCTCTTCCGCCAGTGGTTCGATCTGCACACCCTATTCGTCGTCTTGGGTGCGGGCTATCTGGTCTATGAGCTGTTCTGGGACCGCCTGTCGGCGTACTCTCTCTGGTTTTTCTTTGCTCTCGGCGTCGGCGCTTTGAGCGGCAAGTGGGGAGCCGGGTTCGGCTACTTCAATACGGCGGTGGCGGCAGCCTGCCTTACTTCCGGCCTGGCCCTGGGCAAGCTGAGAGAGCACTCCCACGGAAGAGCCCCATCGGCGTCTGGACCTCCCTGGATGGGCCATCATATCGGACCGCTCGTCGCCCTGCTGATCCCCTTGCTCTACCTGGGACAAGCTCCACGCATGCTCCATTTGCCCACGTCTGGACCCATCTTCTCCACGGTCGCCCGAGCCCTGGGTGTCGACAACCAACTGGCCTACGGAAAAGGAGAAAACCTCGCCTCCACCCACTGCGCGCCTGTGGCCTACCACGACGCGATGGGGTACACGCAGCTGGGTCATCCACTGTCAGAGGAGGATTACGCAGCCGGTGAGGAGATCATGGCCCACGTGCGCGCGGCCGACGGGCCCATCTTCAGTGAGGAAGCGATGTTCAGCATTCTGGGCGAGAAACCTGTGGTGACCAACCCAACGCAGCTGCTGAACCTGTATAACAACGGCCTGCTGGACATGACAGAGATCATCGAGCAGATCAACGGACAGCGGTTCGATCTGGTCATCTTCCGCGCGCAGTTCTACCCGCCGCCGGTTCTAGAGGCCATTGGGCAGAACTACGAGCCTATGGACCAGGTCTGTATGAACGGTTTCACCTACCATCTCCTCTCCCCGAGGGAGCGTTCGGAGACGGTCGGTGGGGCCGACGGTTGAGGTGTTGATCGGAGCATAGGGACGATGGCCCAAGCCTCGGAGCCAGCAGTGCAGTGCCGGTCCTGCGGAGCAGTCTCGTTCAGCGTCGGTCAGCATAACGTGCCCCAATGTGACTACTGCGGCCAGCCTCTCGCTCCTTCCGGCGGCCGCTGCCCCCGCTGCGAGACACCCATTGACTTGGACGCGCGGGCGTGCCACGCGTGCGGTGCCCGTCTGGCCCTTCCATGCCCCGCCTGCGGCATCCTCAACCCGATGAACATCCCCCGCTGCATCGTCTGCTCGCAGACGTTGACCGGGACGGACGCCCTGTTTGAGCGGATCACGACAAGAACAGAAGACCAACTCCGCCAAGCGCGCGACCGGGGCCATCGGGTCAAGGCTCAGGAGGAGATGGCTTCCAGGGCTCGTCTGGCGAGGATGTGGGCCGAGGAGGAACGGGAACAACAGGCCATTGCGGAGGCCCAGGCGAAACAGAATCGACGGGAACGACGCATCCTCATTGGAGTCATCGTGCTGGTGGGACTGGCCATTCTGGTCTTGATCATTGTTTCGCTGCTCTCCGAGACCCAACTCTACCCGTCTTTCCACCCCCACGCGTAGACAATTTCACCCTCAGAGCGCGGCAGGGGGTGCACTAACAACTTGTCGCGGAGCTGGTCGCCGATTGGAAACCGTTGGCGCCCGTGCACTGATCAGTCGTGACTGGCATACGTGGCAAGCATACTCTCGTGAGGTGCAACGCACCTAGAAGGTGCATCGCACCGGGTGTGGGCGACAAGTCGTTAGTGCACCGCGCGGCGGGCGCCCGATTGACGTGGGCTTGCCTCAGACGTATAATGGACTTGTCCAGCATCAAGCTTTCTTGCGGTGGAGAGTGCGTGGACGAAGAAACTTGGCGCGGGAGCTTAACCAACGAACGACCCCGAGTATCGGCATTAGAACGCGTTTCAGCCTCATCCGCGTGTCGCAGCAGCAGAATGGAGGGCAAACAGCATTGATCGGCATTCTCACGGATACAACGGCCAGCATCCCTCGAAGGCTGATCGAGAGGCTGCAAATCGAGGTGGTTCCCTACTACGTCCACCGTGGGCTGGAGACCCTCAAGGACATGGTCGACGTCAAGCCGGCGGAGTTCGCCGACTGGCTGGCACGAGCCAGCAAGCTGCCGACCACCTCCAACCCGGCTCCAGGTGACTATTTCCGGGGGCTCAGGAATCTAGCGAGTCGGGTGCAAGGTGTCCTCGCGCTGACGATGACCTCTCACGGCAGCGGCGCTTATCAATCCTGTCGTGCAGCCGTGGAGATGTTCCGTGAACGAACACCCGATGTCCGGGTGGAGGTTGTCGACACGCTCCAGGTGGCGATGTCCCAGGGCTGGGTCGCTGTCGAGGCAGCTCGCGCCGCGATGACCGGGAAGGGATTTGAGGACGTGCTCGAAAGGGCCCGGGAGACGGCTCGAAAAGGTCTGATGATCCAGACAGCAGACACCCTGCGCTATCTCTACATGGGCGGACGGATTGGGAAGGCCCAACACCTCCTCGGTTCTCTGCTGAATATCAAGCCCATTATCAGCATGGCGGATGGGGAGATCGTGGCGCTCGGGACAGCCCGCAGCCGGCTCAAGGCGTACCGGCGGATCGTCGATCTGATGCAGCAGCGGGTGGGCGAAGGGGCCCGCATCAAGGTAGCCTTCACACACGTGGCGGCGCGGGAGCGGCTGGACCAGCTGCAAGCGATGGTGACCACTCATTTTGAGTGCGCCGAGATCCTGGTGAGCGAACTATCACCAGCCTTGGCGGTCCACTCCGGCCCGGGCACAGTGGGGGTGAGTTTCTTCCCCGTCTCCTAGACAGAGCAGCCGCCAACCGAACTGCGCGGGGCCGGTGGGAATCTCGGCCACGACCGGCTCGGACAAGAGCCAGCAGAACTGTGAAGAACTGAGAAGGGCCTGGATGTCTCCAGGCCCTTCTGACACGTCACACTGACACGTCGCGCTGATGCATCCGCTCGCCCCGTCACCGAGATGGGGGCTCGACGTCTACGACTCGACGCTCACCTCTCCGGCGACGGGCTCCCTGGTCTTCTCGCTCAGCTCCGTCCACTCAGTGCTGGTTTGGAAGATGAGATCATCGTCCGCCACGTCGACGACCACGATGTCTCCGCGCTCGAAGTCCCCCCGTAGGAGCTTGACGCTGAGAGGGCTCTCCACGTGCCGCTGGAGAGCACGGCGAAGAGGTCGGGCTCCAAACTGAGGATCGAAACCCTTCCGCGCCAGCCACCGTCGGCTCAGGTCAGTCAGCCGAACCTGCAGACCCACGTCGGAGAGTCGATCCGATACCTCAGCCATCTGAAGGTCGACGATGCTCTCCATGTCCTCCACCGTCAGGTTGTTGAAGACGATGACCTCGTCGATGCGGTTGAGGAACTCCGGTCGGAAGGTGTCCTTGAGCTCGCGCTTGATGCGCTCCTGATTCACCGTGCCACCTTGCCCGTCCTCCTCGGAGCGCATGAAGCCTAGCGTGCCACCCTCATGAGCAAACGAGGTCCCGACGTTGGACGTCATGATCACGACGGTATTCCGGAAGTTCACGATGCGACCCTGACCATCAGTGAGCCGCCCCTCGTCCAGAATCTGAAGAAGCGCGTTCCACACGTCCGGGTGGGCCTTCTCGATCTCATCAAAGAGGACAACCCGATAAGGTCGGCGGCGAACCGCCTCGGTCAACTGGCCGCCGCGCTCGTGACCGATGTATCCCGGAGGCGCACCAAAGAGGCGCGAGACAGTGTGCCGCTCCCGATACTCACTCATGTCGATGCGAACCAGGGCATCCTCGTCGTCGAAGAGGAACCATGCCAGCGCCTTGGCCAGCTCTGTCTTCCCCACACCCGACGAGCCGAGGAAGATGAAGCTGCCGATAGGACGGCTGGGATCCTTCAACCCGGACCGGGCGCGCCGGATGGCATCGGAGACCGCGGCGACGCCCTCCTCCTGTCCGATAATGCGCTCGTGGATCGCATCCTCCATCCGGAGCAGCTTGTCCGACTCCGTCTCCAGCATGCGCGCCACAGGAATGCCGGTCCACTTGGCTATGACCTCCGCGATGTCCTTCTCCTCAATGGTCTCGTCCAGCTGATTCTCCTGCTGCCATATCTCGCGCTGCAGGTTGAACTCAGCCTGAAGGTTGATGCGCTCGGTCTTCAACTCGGCCGCCCGCTGGTAATCCTCCATATTGCTGGCCGCGTCGATCTCCGTCTGGAGGCGCTGGAGCTCAATGTGCATCTCCTTCAACTCCGGAGGGAGGGTGTGGAGGGCAACGCGCAGTTTGGCCGCGGCCTCGTCCATCAGGTCGATAGCCTTATCAGGAAGGCGGCGGTCCGTGACGTAGCGGTGCGAGAGGTGAGCAGCCGCCTGAATCGCTTGATCCGATATGTGAACCTTGTGGTGTGCCTCATATCGGTCCCGCAGCCCCTGGAGCATGAGCACAGCCTTCTCGACTGTTGGCTCATCGACGAAGATGGGGGCAAATCGCCGCTCCAGGGCACCATCCTGCTCAATGTATTGACGATATTCATCGAGCGTGGTCGCCCCGATACACTGGAGTTCACCGCGAGCCAGCGCTGGTTTCATCATGTTTGAGGCATCGAGCGCCCCCATGCCGGCCCCAGCCCCCACCACGTTGTGAAGCTCATCGATGAAGAGGATGATATCTCCTTCAGAACTCTGGATCTCCTCGATGGTCGCTTTCAGCCGCTCCTCGAACTCGCCGCGGAAGTGAGTCCCGGCCACCATTGATGCTAGATCCAACTGGGCAACCTCCCGCCCCATCAGAATCTCGGGGACATCCCCTTCGGCGACCTTCTGGGCCAGACCCTCGGCGATGGCGGTCTTGCCCACTCCGGGTTCACCGATAAGGACCGGGTTGTTCTTAGTGCGGCGGCAGAGGATCTGGATCAAACGGAGGATCTCATCATCCCTGGCGATAACGGGATCAAGTTTCCCCTCGTGCGCCATCTGGGTCAGGTTTCGGCTGTATTTCTCCAGAACCCGATAGTGGGTCTCAGCTCGTCGATCGGTGACTCGCTTGCCACCCCGCAGCTCCTTGATGGCCTCGTAGATCCGTTGCTTGGAGATGCCCTGCTCGCGAAGGATGCGGGCGGGCAGCGTGTCCCTCTCGCTCGCGATGGCCAAGAAGATGTGCTCGGTGGAGATATAGTCATCATTGAGCCGATTCGCCTCGGCGTTCGCGCGGTCCAACACGCGCTTCACGCGCGGGGTGATGAATACCTGCCCCATGCCCCCGCCGCCGTAGACGTTGGCCTTGGCACTGTCCTGCAGTGCCTCGTCGAGCTTCTTCTCGACCTGCTCGGTATCGGCGCCGAGCTGTTCCATCAGGTCGGAGATGGCGCCTTGAGGTTGCTCCAGGAGCGCCAGGAAGATATGTTCCGTGTCCACCTGCGTGTGTCCATAGCGCCCCATGATCTGGACGGCCCGCTGGGCCGCCGCCTGCGCCCGCTCAGTGAAACGGTCTAACCTCATCATCGACCAGTTGACTCCTCTAGCCCTACGGGACCGGTGCCCTCTGGCTCTGTAGGGACACGCGCCAGAGGACTACTGATTGTGATTATACCTAACAAGTTGTCTCGAGACAACGTATTGGGCAGCGAGTTGCCCCCAGAAGACGGGATGTGGTTGGAGCGTGCTCGATGTCTCACCATGCATCCGGCTGAAGAACGGGTGAGCATAGGGACGCCGTATCCCCCATCATAGCCGGCCCGACCAGACTCGCACTGAGCTGCGGGGCCGCCCTTGTGGCGGCGTGTGGGCGGCCCTGCCTACCGAAAGCATCAAGCCGAAGCAGCCTCGGCCTTCTTGAACGTAATGCGCCCGTTAGGTGCCTCCAGCCGTACGGTGTCGCCCTCGTCGAACTCTCCCCGGAGGAGCGACAGGGCCAGCGGATCCTGCACCTGCCGCTGGATGACGCGCTTGAGTGGACGGGCACCGTAGACCGGATCGTAGCCGACCTCGGCCAGATGACGCCGTGCTTCATCCGTCATCTGCAAGTCCATCTTCCGCTCGTCGAGCAGACGACGCAGATGGCGCATCTGGATGTCGACGATCCTTCGCAAGTCCTCCTTGGTGAGGCTGCGGAAGAGAATGATCTCGTCGATGCGGTTGAGGAACTCGGGACGGAAGATGCGATCGAGCTCCTCCATCACCTTGTCTCGCGCCTCATCGACACCCTTGTCCTTGATCCAGCGGCTGCCGACGTTGCTCGTCATGATGATGATCGTGTTCCGGAAGTCCACCGTCCGCCCCTGCCCATCGGTCAGACGGCCCTCGTCCAACAGCTGGAGGAGGGTGTTGAAGACCTCCGGGTGGGCCTTCTCGATCTCGTCAAAAAGGACCACGCTGTAGGGACGGCGTCGAACGGCCTCAGTGAGCTGACCGGCCTCCTCATAGCCTACGTACCCGGGAGGGGCACCGATCAAGCGGGAGACAGTATGCCGCTCTTGGTACTCGCTCATGTCGATGCGAATCATGGCCTCTTCCGTGTCGAAGAGAAATTGGGCCAGAGCCCTGGCCAGCTCGGTCTTGCCGACTCCCGTTGGACCGAGGAAGATGAAGGTCCCGATGGGCCGGTTGGGATCCTGCAGACCGGCGCGGGCCCGTCGCACGGCGTTTGAGACGGCCTCGACGGCCTCCTCCTGTCCCACAACCTGGCGGTGGAGAGCCTCCTCCATGCGGAGCAAACGCTCTCGCTCTCCCTCAAGGAGCTTGGCGACGGGGATGCTTGTCCATTCAGAGACGACCTCGGCGATCTCCTCTGAGCCGACCTCCTCCTTGAGCATAGCACCACCTTCTTGGAGCTCGTTGAGCCGCTCCTCTTGAGCCTCAAGCTGCCGCTGCAGCTCCGAAAGTCGACCGTACTGGAGTTCCGATGCCTGTTCGTAGTCGTGCGTCCGTTGGGCCTCCTGGATACGATGACGGACTCGATCCATCTGCTCCTTCGTCTGCTGGACCGCTTGGATGGCACTCTTCTCCTGCTCCCACTGCGCGCGCAGGGCCTTCCGCGTCTCCTCCAGGTCAGCCAGCTCTCTCTCCAGGTCCTCGAGCCGGTCACGGCTGGCCGTGTCGCTCTCCTTCTTGAGGGCCTCGCGCTCAATCTCCAACTGCATGATCTGTCGATCCACCTCATCTAGCTCGGACGGCTTGGAGTCAATCTCCATGCGCAGGCGTGAGGCAGCCTCGTCGATGAGGTCGATGGCCTTGTCTGGGAGCTGACGGTCTGCGATGTACCGATCACTAAGCGTGGCCGCCGAGATGCAGGCCGAGTCCTTGATGCGCACGCCGTGGTGGACCTCATACCGCTCCTTGAGCCCGCGGAGTATGCTGACGGTATCCTCGACCCCCGGCTCGGCAATAAAGACGGGCTGGAAGCGTCGCTCAAGGGCCGCATCCTTCTCAATGTACTTCCGGTACTCGTTCAAGGTCGTCGCACCAATGGCGTGCAACTCACCGCGTGCGAGCTTCGGCTTGAGCATGTTGCCCGCGTCGACGGCACCCTCCGCCGCGCCAGCCCCTACAACGGTGTGGAGCTCGTCGATGAACAGGATGACCTGACCGGCCGCTTCGGTAACCTCTTTGAGCACCGCCTTGAGCCGTTCCTCGAACTCACCTCGGAACTTAGCGCCAGCGACCAAAGCCCCCATATCGAGCTCGACAATGCGCTTGTTCTTCAGCCCCTCGGGAACATCGCCGTGGGCGATGCGCTGGGCCAGGCCCTCGGCGATCGCTGTCTTGCCCACACCTGCCTCGCCAACCAAGACGGGATTGTTCTTGGTACGGCGGTTCAGGATGCGCATCACGCGGCGAATCTCCTCGTCGCGCCCAATGACAGGATCCAGCTTGCCATCACGGGCCAGCTCCGTTAGATCGCGACCGTACTTCTCCAGGGCCTGGTACGTCGCCTCGGGATTCTGACTGGTGACACGCTGGTTGCCCCGGATGGCGGTCAGTGCCCTGAGAACAGCGTCCTCCGTGACGCCATGAGCTGAGAGGAAACGCGCAGCATCACCCCCCTGGGTGCCGGTCAGAGCCAGCAGCAGGTGCTCCGTGCTCGCGTACTCGTCGCGCATGCGTTGAGCCGTCTCCTGGGCCTCTTCCAGTACACGTCCGAGCTGCCGCGACATGCCCACCTGGGCTGCCGCGCCACGAATCCTCGGCCGCTTCTTCAGTTCGCCCTCAAGGGACAGGGCCATCTCCCCCGGATTCGCCTCGAGCTTCTGGACGACCTGTGGGACGATGCCGTCCGCCTGCCGCAGAAGCGCCAGCAGGAGATGCCCGGGTTCGATCTGGCTGTGGCTGTACTTGCCCGCCAGCGACTGTGCCTCCATCACAGCTTCTTGTGCTTTCTGCGTGAACTTGTTTAGATTCATATCACTCACCAATCGATTCTAAAGACAACTATCCAAATAGGCCTAACATGGCTCAAACCCAATGATCAGAGAGCGTCCACCCCTCGCACGGGATTGCCAGAAAGCGCCCCCGTCGTGCATGATGCTCCATTGGATCACCTCACATGGAGAGACCACGGCAATTCGAAACGCCCACGCTCTTCCTGCACCATAGTGCGCTGCCACAGGATCGACGCATCTTGCGACTCGTCAAGATTATACGGATTCCTCGTAGGAGTTTCGTAGGAATCGTGTTGGATTTGCATATGAGAGAGCCTCCCCCGCGCGCCGTGGTTGAGCGCAAGTGGTGGGTTGGTAGCGCCGTCAGGAGATGCTATACTAGCCGCTCACCCCAGGACCTTGAGCGACCGGGGTCGATACAGGAGGATCCCTATGCGACAGCCAGGAAAGATCCTGGACGGAAAGTACCAGATTTCTGGCATTGTAGGCCGAGGCGGTTTCGGCTACGTTTATCTCGCGCGCGAACGGCTGACTGGTGAAGTTGTCGCCATCAAGGAGCTGATACCCAGCTTCGTCGATGATCCGGAGATGGTGCACCGATTCATCCAGGAAGCACGCGCGACCCTCCGCCTCAAGCACAGGTACATCGCTCGGACGTACGGCATCTTCCAGGACCAGGGAACCTACTACCTGGCGATGGAGCACTTGCCCGGCGGATCGCTTGAAGAGCGGCTGGAGGATGGGCCGCTCCCGCCCCATCAAGTCGTCCGCATTGCAGCCGATCTATGCGAGGCCCTGCATTACGCCCACCAAAAGGGTGTTGTGCACTGCGACATCAAGCCAGCCAACGTCCTTTTCGATGAGGATGGTCAGGTGCAGTTGGTTGACTTCGGCATCGCGTACGTTTCCACAGACATGATGACCCGGAGGTTCCACACCGCGGCCGGGTTGGCCATGGGGACGGTCCAGTACATGGCCCCGGAGCAACTCTCGGGCGTCCGGGACGACCCGCGCATCGATGTCTACGCCGTGGGGGTGCTCCTCTACACGATGCTGGCCGGCAAGCCCTATCTTGCATTCCGAACCGAGACCACACCGGCAGCCCAGGCACACAACATCGGGCTGATCCAGCAATCACAACCGAGATCCCTGACAGACGTGAGGACGGACGTTCCGGAACACCTGGCTGCGGTCGTGCATCGCGCGTTGCATAAGGATCCAAAGGGTCGCTTTCCGAGCGCTGAAGCCATGCGGGATGCCCTGCAGCGTAGGCAATCGGGCCGGCAAGGGCGCAAGACAATCAGAGCGAGGGATGACGAGGGATCAGCGCGTGAACGAGCCTCTTCCAGGGAAACGCCAGGTAGGGGAATCGGGCCCGCCGCCGAGGGAGACAGGAGGGGGGTGGATGAGGCAGATCTGGACCTGCGCCGGGTATCGCAGCAGTCCGGACGCGGCGCGACTGATGGAGCTCCGCCTGGCTCGGGCTCCCAACAGCGACGCAGTACGCCAGGAGGAATACCTCTAATCGCCTGGGCCCTTGGAGGCCTGGCTTTGGCGGTCCTCACTGCCGCAGTAGCCCTGGGCCTGGTCCTGGCCGGTCAGACGGGGCGTTCGGGTGACGCTGTGGGAGAGCTGGGACGAGTATCCACAGCGGAGGCGACGGAAGGCGATTCGGCGACTCGTGAGCCGAGCGCCACCGGGACGCCGACGAGGACCGTGGACCCCAGCCCTCTGCCTGACGAGAACAGAGCGGATACCCCTGAACCCGCAGGGACTGAGGCTACGCCGGAAGTCGAGACACAGATCCGACCGACGGATGGGGCCATGATGATCCTCGTGCCAGCCGGCGCGTTCGACATGGGCACAAGTAGAGAGGATATCGAGCACGCGCTAGCGTTCTGCCTGGAACTGAATGACGAGTGCCAGAGAGAGGTGTTCGAAAAGGAAGGGCCAATCCATCGTGTGACCCTAGACAGCTTCTGGATTGACAGGACCGAGGTGACAAACGAGCAGTTCGCAACCTTCCTCGATCAGGAGACGAACCAGGCAGAGGACGGTACGGACTGGCTGGAGGTGGAGAGCGAGAGCGCGTTGATTGAACAGGCCGGGGATAGTTTCCGGGCCAAGGCCGGTTACGCAGACCACCCCGTACTAGAGGTTACCTGGCACGGTGCGGCGGCCTACTGCGAATGGATAGGAGGACGGTTGCCAACCGAGGCCGAGTGGGAGTATGCCGCCCGGGGTCCCGAGGCGCGGGTCTTCCCATGGGGTGACACCTTTGACGGGCAGCGGCTCAACTTCTGCGATGCACGATGCCCCTCCGAGTGGGCTGCCGAGGACAGCGACGACGGGTATGCGAAGACAGGGCCCGTAGGGGGCTATCCGGGAGGCGCAAGCTGGTGCGGGGCGCTGGATATGGCAGGCAATGTCTGGGAATGGGTGGAGGACTGGTACGGGGACTACCGTGAGGAAGCGGACGTGAATCCGACGGGCCCGGCCTCAGGCGCGCAGAAGGTACTCCGGGGAGGTTCGTGGTACGACACTGAGCAGTTCGTCCGCAGCGCGTATCGTTTCCAACTTGATCCGAAGTTCGGCTTCACCGTGGCCGGTTTTCGCTGTGCGAAGGACGTCGACTAGATCAACCGCTGACGAGAGAGGAGTGGTAGACCGTCCTGCGATTTGTCTGATGCGAGGCACCCAGGTCCGTTCAAGCCGGCGGCCGGGGAGAAGTGGTTACAGGTCGTAAGGCTCAAGCAGTCTGTTGCTGCGGCGCACCCCCAAATTCCCATTCCAGCTCCGATGGATTACGGCCTTTGTTTCCTTTGGACGACCATCTCGCATATGCGTCCCTCGCAGTCCCGTACCAGCGACCAGGAACCGTCCCGAGGGACCGGCATCCGGGACGACGTTATCGCCGTGAAGCAGGGATCTGACCTCTGTGCTCTGTGATGGACACTGGCGACTCAAATGCACAGGGGCCGACGACGCACTTGCCGCAGGCCTTAACCGTGCCCAGGTGCAGGAACTGGTCGGCCACCTCCCGACAGCGCCCCCAGCAAGCCCACCGATCAAACGTATCGTTTACGGATAGCGCATCCAGGGGACAACGTTGCATGCAGCTCGTGCAGCTGCCGTCGTAGAAGTAGAGGCACCGCTCCCGAGGCTCAACGGATGACACCGGAAGGCGGGCCGACGTCACCAGACTCCCAAGTCGGCCGGCGCACCCCGCGTCAGTGATGACCATCTGATGCAAACCAAAACTCCCCAGGCCGGAAATGACGGCTGCGCTCTTGTGGGACCAGCGGCTGGTCAGCGATCCCTCGTCAAAGCTTCCCGTTGCCGGCTCGGCAGCCGCCTCCTCGGCGCGCTCGTCGAAGAACTCGATGAGCTGGTGAGCAATTTCTCCAATCAGATCATTCGTCTCTACGTAGGCACGCGCCCACTCGTCGGTCACGGTCTCGGGATGATCGGCATTGGCGCTGACGACATCCGGATGGAAGGGGAGGAAAAAGGAGATGACCGAGCGTGCCCGAGAGAGGAGATCGTGAGGCATCAAGTGATCAGGATCCGCGACTTCGCGAAGGCGCGCGAACCGGGGATCGTCAGCGTCGGCGAAGGCCACCAGCGGCTCACGGTATCGAGTGACCGTCTCAGCGTCTGCCACAGTATGTCTCACAACCTGAAGAATCGATCTCGACAAGTCAGTAGAACCTCTGACCATCCCATACCTCCCACGTGTGATTTCTCAAGGGCCTCAGCAACAAGAAAGCCCCGCGCGATCTCTTCTGAGAGAAAGCGCGGGGCCTCACGTCGTGGGTTCGGGAGCTGCGACGCTAGTAGCGGAGCAGCGCGCCGACACCAAACTGCTCGACCTTCGGATTCCCTTCAACGACCTCCACGTCCCCGCCGTCCTCAATCACCCTGGTAACGAGAGCCTCAGCGGCGTCGGATATCTCCATGAACTCGCTTCCACAGAACGGGCATTTCTGCAGGGCTTGATCGGTGATGTAGCCACAGTGCTTGCACTGGTAGCCAGGTTCGTGATAGTGGCGGTCAATCACGAGGGTCTGGATTCGCCCTTCGTGAGCTGCTCCCAGCGTGTCGGCCAAGCGAATCACGCCGTTCTCGCCCTTGGCCGCAGCGGTGAAGACGGCATCCACGAGCGACTCTTTGCGGTGCACCTCAACCTGCTCAATGATCTCCAAGGAGCGATCCCGGATGGTGGGCTCGCTGGCATTCAGGTCGGCGCTGAAGGTTCCAATGACCTTGTCTTGAAGATGCTTAGGTAGTTCCTCCTGGAACTGGGCTACCGTGCCGTCGCTTCCGGCAATGATCAAGCGCTGGGGGTCGTGCTGCTGACAGAAGTGCTGCATGCGCTCAACAGCCTGTCGGATGTTGCGGTTGACGACCTCAACCTCGTGCTGGCTGGAGATCGGAGCTCCTCCACGTCGGCCGTGTCCCCCCGATGATCCGCGGCCGCGCTTCAGCTTCCGCACATCCTCTCCGACAAACTCATCAGTCGCACGGAGCTCGCCGAGATCAAAGTGGAAGAGACGCACCTGACGGCGATCCACAACAGCGACAGCGTAGCTTCCGTAGGCATCCAGGAGCTCCGCCAGGGGTGAGATGTATGGTCGGTGGGCAACGGTAACGCCTGAGCGTACTGAAATGGCCAGGGAGTAGGCACGCCAGAAGTCCTCCTCCTGACAGGAGAAGGCGACAGCTCCGCGGCCCGACCAGTCATACTCGTGGTCAAAGAAGGCCTCCACCGCCGCTACATCCTCACTGCTGGCCAGGCCGGCCGCTTCCTTCAGCAGCTGGCGGAGCTCAATGCGGTACTCGTCCCGCGATCGGTCTGTAGGGTCCACGTTCAGGTAGACGCTCAACACTTGTGCGTCTGTTTGGTACGCCGCGAGTTCACGCAGGTCCTCTCGATTGAACATAGGCTTTACCCCTTTCATCCCTTTCTGACCATTACCAATCCAATCGTGCGCTACGATTTCGGGCCGAGATCTGGAAGCCCTCAGCTCGCTACGGCCTCTCGAACCCCCAGCCCGTGTACCCGATGCCGTGTGTCCCAAACATCCTACGGCCTCTGCCCAAGGATGACTGGAACCTCCAGCTGCTCTTCGTCACGGTAGACAGTCAGTGTCACCTGCTGTCCCACCTCCGTGTCGCTCACGAGATACGCCACGAGATCGTCGAACGTCCGGAGCTGCTCGCCGTCGATGGCGGTGATGATGTCACCGCCAGCCACGACCGGGAGGCCCATAACCTCTACTTCGCGATCACCACCCCGGAGACCTGCCTCCGCCGCTGCCGTGCCAGGCTGGACCTCAGAGACGAGCGTCCCGTAGTCGACGGGGAGCTCCAACGGGTCAGCCAACTCGGCCAAAGTGAACCTCGTATCGGACGTGATCCCCAGGTACGGGTAGTCGTAGGCCCCATTTTCGATGAGCTGCGGAACAATGCGCTTGACTGTGTTCACGGGCACGGCGAAGCCCACCCCGGCGTTGACACCCGTCCCGGAACGGATCGCCGTGTTGACGCCCACAACGCGCCCACGCGAGTCCAGAAGCGGGCCGCCGGAGTTCCCCGGGTTGATTGATGCGTCGGTCTGGATAATCTCCGGATTGGAGAACGAGCCGCCCTCCAGTGCTTGAGACGTCAGGGTCCGCCCCACGGCGCTCACCACGCCGGAGGTCATAGTTCCCTGGAGACCAAAGGGGTTCCCGATAGCAATCACCCTCTGTCCGACGCGCAGTGCATCGGAGTCTCCGAGCTCCAGAGGCGTCAAGCGGTCCGGCGGGGCCTCCATGCGAATGACAGCGATGTCCGAGTAGGGATCACGCCCCACGATCTCGACCTCGTTCACGACGGAGCCATCGGCCAGCACGACCTGCAGGGCGTTGGCGCCCTCGACGACGTGGTTGTTCGTGATCACATAGCCGTCCTTGTCTATCATGAAGCCAGACCCGCTGCTCACGGGCTGGAGTCCACCGCCGCGCTGCATAAGGACCTCGATATAGACGACAGCAGGATTGACCCGCTGATAGAGGCTCGCCAGGAGTGCGTCTTGAGCATCCAACTCCTTTAGGTCGCCCTCGGAGGCGGGCAGAAGTGTGGGCGTGGGCTCTGGACTCGGGGCAAACTGCGAAGGCAAGGTGGGCGTGGGTTCGAACACTAGCTCCTGGGCGTTGCAGGCTAACGCGGCCAGGGTCAGAAGCGCTATGAGAAGCAACAGCGGCTTCCCTCTATGCATGGCGTTCCTTTCCTCTACTCTTCGCCAACTCCTCAAACAACTCTCTCTCACGGGGAGTCAGCTTCTGCGGAATCTCGATCTCTGTTGTGGCCAAGAGATGCCCTCGCTCGTCAGGGCGTCGGGGATTGGGCATCCCTTTTCCCCGGAGCCTGAAGGTCTGCCCACCCTGGGTCCCGGCGGGAATCCTCAACGATACGTCGCCGTTCAGCGTGGGCAGCCGGAGCCGCCCTCCAAGCACGGCCGTGCAAAGATCCACCGCCACATCGCAGCGGAGATCGTCGCCCTCCCTCTCGAAAACAGGATGCGGTTCCACGGCAATGCTCAGATAGAGGTCACCAGAATCCCCGCCGGTATGGCCGGAGTTCCCTTCGCCGGCGACTCGCACTCGGGAACCGGTACGCACACCCGGGGGAATGGTGACCCGTATGCGCCGTCCGCCTCTCTCCAGGACACGGCTCGTCCCACGGTACGCTTCCTCAAGGGTGACAGTGACATTGGTCTCCGCGTCCCGTCCGCGCGACCCAGCGCCATAGGCCCGACCGCGGACCGGCTGACCGAAGATGTCAGCCGCGGATCGGCGGCGGCCGGCCGTCCCCCCGCCAAAGATGGCGCCGAAGAAATCCGAGAAGGCCTCACCACCGGCGCCACCGAAGAGATCGCCCAGGTCGCCATTCCAGTGGACGCGGGCTCCTCGCGGTCCACCGGTGAACCACTGGGACCAGTCGTACTTTCCCGGATCGCCACCTGACCGCTGCCACTGTTTCCAGCTATGGCCCAGCCGGTCATACTTGGAGCGCTTCTCTGGATCGCTCAGTACCTCGTATGCCTCGTTGATCTCTTTGAACTTCTCTTCGGCTTGGGGGTCGTCGGGGTTCACGTCGGGGTGCCAGCGGCGGGCCAGGCGGCGAAAGGACTGCTTGATCTCCTTCTCGCTCGCGCCCCGGCCAACATTCAGGATGTCGTAGTAGTCCCTATACTCCAAATTGCCACCCCTCACGGTTGGCACGTCATTCTATACGGTAAGCGGGGCACTGTCAAGCCATCCCTCTCCGATCGCAGGGTTTTATCATTCTCAAACAGGAATGCCAAGAAGGGCTATCGCTTCATCAGGACGTGCCGCGAAGCGGCGTCGCGCTTTGGCAATACGATCGATGCCGTGAGCACGCAACAGGCTGATGACTGTGTTTCGTAGCGTCGCCATGACGTGAGGTAGCCTGCCGCGGCGCACCTGCGAATGATCCTCATCGAAGATGACGTCACGTACCCAGTGGGACTTGTTCTCGATGTGCCAGTGTTGACGAACAAAGGCTA
>Ga0180431_10003370_pt1 | contig 20626 bp, 27 predicted proteins | sample SS_ome_11_FD_132459 | JGI IMG/M metagenome (GOLD analysis project Ga0180431, IMG submission 132459) | Hypersaline lake sediment archaeal communities from the Salton Sea, California, USA - SS_1_MS_1 metaG | ecosystem: Environmental > Aquatic > Non-marine Saline and Alkaline > Hypersaline >...
ACGTTGGGAAAGAACCTTTGGATAAATATGCTAAAAAATTAAAAATAAAAAATATTTATCCAAAAAGGATTAGTCGCAGATAATTAAATTTCCAAAAGATCTGCATCCTTTGGCTTTTTATTTTCTTCACTTTCAATAGCGTCTTCCATTTCAACTTCTATTTCTTCCTTGAAACCATATCCTTTCAGACCATATTTAATTGTATATTCTTTCTTGTATGTCTTTTTCAAATAGTCTTGTAATTCTTTCTTTGGTACACATTTTGTTCCAGGATAACTATCAGAATACCATGAACGAAATTTGTTGTAAATACTACTTGTTTGTAGTGGTTCTTCATCTTTAACTTTCGTCATTGATTCATTCACAAATTCTAAGAAGATGTTAGTGCGCTGGCGATATTCATTTGTGAAGTCACGTACTTCTTCTGGTTCTGGAATAACACCATTTAATTGAGTCTTTAATTTGTAATAATAGGCAATAAGTAGATTAATAAAGGCTTGTCTCCATTTTGGGATTTTAGTATCAAGTGTGATATCTTTTTTGCGTTCATTTTCTTCTGTAGGATTATCCACAAATTGAATGGGAAAATGTACAGCCCTAATTCTACGCCAAACACCATCATCTTGACTACTTGGTGTTGGTAAAGCATTACATAACATAATAAGTTTGGCTTTGTTTCTAAATGTAATATCGTTCTCAAAAAGATTACGAGCCTTGATTTTGTCATTACCGGTCAACGCTTTAACAATACCCATATTGAGTGTATCACCTTCATCCGGTTCGTGAATAACCCCAAGACGTCTACCACGGAGTTCCATTACACCTGGACTAGCTTGAGAAGACCTCTGTCTTTTTTGTGTAACATAACCAACATCTAACGCACAAGTATAATCACCTAACGAATCTTCTAAAAGTTGAATGAGCAAACTCTTGCCGTTTCCACCTTCTCCAGTAAAAACAAGCAATTTTTGTTGCTCATTCTCACCATGTAGACAGGTTGCCATGTAATATAAAGCATATTCTCTTACTTTTTTATTAGGAAGAATCTCTTTCAAGAATTTTTTTACTTCTTTAATTTCTGGAGTATCTGGATTATAATCAATTCCTGTTGACATTGTTATGTAGTCTTCAGGAAGACCTTCTCTGAAAATCATCTTAGATAAATCAAATACACCATTGTTGAATGCAATAATATCAGAATTTTTGTTAGCCATATCCATAAATTTAGGATTATGGAGTTTATATCCACATTCTTTAATTACTGAATCAATAAATGATGAGGTTTCCAACTTAGTTTTAATCTTATCTGTTTTAGAATTTTTAATCTTAAATAAGTCTTTTCTGTCGTTTGATTTCGTATCTTCTAGATTTCGTAGTCTATCAAGTTTATATTGTACTTTATTGAAACACCAAATAAGATCCTTATAAATCTTTCCTCTTAACGAACATACTGCATTGGCTACCCAGCGATGATCCTGAAATTGAAACCACTCACGTTTATTCAATGATTGTTCGGGATGAATACAAACAAATCTTTGTTCATACATTTTACGCATAATTTCGGCAATACCAACGTGAGTTTGTGGAATACTTTCAATATTTCGTGTAATATCTTCGGCTAAAAGTTTTGTGTATTCTTCTGGACTATCAGTGCGAGCCCAGAAATGAAGTGTTCCAATTCCAAGTCCATCATCTTTTGCGGTGTCCCATACTTTTTCACAAGCTCCTGGTTGAAATTTTGTTGCAGTTTGTTTACTAAAATCAATGAAATCATCAAGCAAATTTTTGGGATCAATATTATGTAAACACCAACCAACCCGAATCCATTCTTCATATCCTTCACTACGTTTTGGACTAATCAATTTAATTAACTTTCTGATAAATTCTAGGTCTTCATCAACTTCTTTGATTGGTTCGATCTTTTGTTTCTTTCTTTTCTCAAATTTGGTTTTATACAATTCTGTGATAAGCGCTTTTAATTCATCTGATTTATATACAACATTGACAGGTTTCCCACGAATACTGAGAAACTTCGGTAAATTATTCCTTTCAGTTTCGGTTAAATCTGTAATATTGATGTCTCTGACAATTAAATTATTGAATCCTACTTTTTCTTTTTCAAGTTCATAAATATGTGAAATAGCATATAGTGGTCCGCTACGTTTTCCTTTAGAACCATACAAAGTCCAATTGCGCTCGATAATTCCTTTATCATAAATATCATCAGGCTCATTACTAAAAATAAGATCACCAAATACCTTACCAAAAGTTGTTGGTTGAATAATTCTGTTTCTAACAAAATGTTGTAGGGCGTAATCACATGACAAATAAGGAAAAACAATATGAAACCCGTCACCTACTTGACCATTCTGTTTTTTTGATACTCTTTCTTTTTCAAGGATAACTGCATAAAGAGGAACATCGAGTTTTGATAAATCGGTTACTTCTTCTAACATCTGTTTGATGAAAAATAATAACTTCTTAACATGATCTAATTCATAATAGTGACCTTTATTTATTGAAAAGGAATCCTCTGTTTCACCTTCATCTGCAGTGAGTAATCCCAGTTCAATTCCTTGTTCAACTTTAAATTTAATATCAATATCTACTTTAAAAGGGCTGCCTTCAGGTTCACACATTTCTGTTAAATAAAGATCACCTCCTTCTTCCAAAACTTTATTATAAATTTCATAAAACTGGTCAAGATCATTATCAACAATATGAAAAGCTCCTTTTGGATGAACAGAAGATGTATGTGTTATACCTGTATCGTTGCGATGATTGGAAAGAAACTCAATCAAACGATTAAAAGCCATATATTGCGTAGTCCGTTTATTCATTTCGGACCCAGTTGTATTATGACGAGAGAATTTTTTAAATACTATTTATCGATTCGTCGGGTAATTTGGTTATAACATCAAGATCTGAATTCATAATTTCTATTTTATTTGTTTCTTTATGATCAATTTGATTTAATCTCAAAATTGTCGAAAAATCCACATTTTTTGTGGATTCATTGTGGAAATTTGTGTAAGGTCCTTCGTACTTCTTAATGATATCAGTTATGTCTTGATTGTCAATTATAATTGATAATAAGTTACTTGGTGGACAAAGTGTTTCATCTTCCAAGGAATATAATGGAAATAATACTTCATCTTCAGCAATTGTATCTATCTCATATAAAATATTGTATCGTAAACCATTAAAGTGATATTCCAGATCAAGTAATTGTCCGTCCAAACTCAGTGGTATTGAAATTTTTTTGAATGATTTTCCAGTAAAATTGTATTTATCAACAATTTGATCCGTAATATCGTATATAGAATTATTTCCAATAATAATAGCCTTCTCAATAAAATGGTGGGTATTTGTTGACTTAAACCAACGTCTAATCTGAGTCCCTATCCTTAGTACACCATAAAAGATTGTGTAAATTATATCCATTCTTAAAATTGATTAAGAAAAATTACTTTAAAACTTAATCGCTATTTAAAATAAATGGCTGACGAAGATTATGCAATCGATGCTGATCCATTTGAAGATCAAGAAGCTGAAATCGAAGAAGATGATGATGACGATATTGATGATGAAGAATTAGATGAGTTTATTCCACAAGAAACTCAAGTAATTGTGACCGAACATATTAATCGTGTTGCAGATACAGAAAGAACAACTTATAATAAATTAACTAAATATGAAGAAACAAGATTAATTACTTCAAGAGCAGAACAATTAGCACGTGGTGCAGCACCATTAGTTGATATAGGTGACTTAGTTGATGTAATTGAAATTGCAAAAAAAGAATTAAAAGAGAGAAAGATCCCTTTTACGATTAGACGTCCTTTACATGACAAATTAAAGCAATTTGAAGAATGGGAAGTAAAGGACTTGATATATTGATACCCTCGCTAGACTATTTGTGTAAAGAGAATAATTGTAGTACGTGTGTTTAATAAAGGAATACATACAAATTAGTAACAAATCTTTATTTTTTCTGGCGATTTCGATAATTCCACAAGTCCTGGTTTTCCAGTTAGTTTAACATTCTTGATTTCAGTATATTCAACATAAACTTCTTTTAATTTCTTGGTTTGTGTACAGTTGTCCTTTACTTGTTGTGCGGCTTGACCAATAATAGCACGACTGATTTTTTTACCTTGTGTGTGAATTACTGCATGAGGTCCTGAAAAAGCTGCAAGATGTAACCATATATCATTTTGTTGACTGCGGCGAATAAGATCGTTGTTTTCTTGAGCAGATTGTCCTAATTCAACTTTATAGCCTCCAAAATTAAAGCTTTTCATTTAATTTAAAGAAATAAAAAATGAATTCATTATTAAACATACTCTAAATTATGTTGTACTTGCCTAAAGAAATCATTTTAGAAGTGTACCAGTATATTTCTGTGAAGGATGTTGTAAAATTATGTTCTACGAATGATCAATTTGATTTATTTCAATTGAGCAATTATGAAAAATATTTATGTTTGGAACAAGACATTTCGGAACTCGCTTGTAGACTTAATAAAATCAATATTGTTAGAATGTTAATTGCTAAAAAAATCGATTTGAATAAAACAAATACTTATAAAAATACTATGTTAGATACATCATGTAAATTTGGAAATATAGAAATTGTAAAATTGTTAATTAACAATGGGGGCACTGTGGGTAGTAATTCATCGATGAATGGTTTACATTATGCATGTATTAATCAATATTATGATATAACTAAATTACTTCTAGAACGAGTTTGTATCGATGCTTTTAGTGTTAATGCTGTTGATAAAGATAAACGATCACCTTTATATTTTGCTGTTAAAGGAAATAACTATGAATTAACTAAATTACTGATTGATTTTGGTGCATGGGTTGACCAACCTAGTAAGTATTTTGTTCCTATTGAATATGCTGTAAGTAATGGAAACAAAGAAATAACAAAACTACTTCTTAAAAAGGGTGCGAAAGTTCAAAATAATGGTTTACATAATTTTAGTAGACGAGTTTATAGTGCACTATCACGTGCTAAAGACACGGAAATGATTGAATTATTATGTGAATTTGGTGGTGATCTGAATTTTCAATATAGAAGTGGAGTGTATTTGATACATAAGGCGTCAGGATATAATAATTCAGTATTACTTGAATTTCTTCTGGAGAATGGTGTTAATGTAAATATTCAATGTACACGAGGATACACACCATTACATATTGCAGTTAATTACAAAAAAATAGAATGTATTAAACTATTACTCAAATACAATGCTGATAAAACATTACTAAATTCAACTGGACAATCTGTAATGGATACTAAGGATCCAGAAATACTTGAACTACTTCAATAAAAAAATTTATATAGTAAGATAGATAACAATATTATCTCTTTTTTGATTCACTTTTTAAGCGCTACACTTACTAACACTCGTTTGCTAAAAAGTGAATTATTCCCAGTAATTTTTGCATTTACAACAAATATAGACACCTTTTAACGTATTTGGCATTCTGATAATTGCTGCAATTTCTTCTTTCTTACATTTGGGACATTTTTTATATTCTCGCGGCACTGTGATATCATGACAAGCATATCGAACAAGAGAATCTAAATTTCTGGGTCTAGTGAAATCTTCTGAATATAAAATATAGTCTTCTGTTTTAGCTTCTTTGCGATTATCGCATTTTAAACAGGTATAAAATAGTTTATTTTTTGCATCTTTATTTTGGGAATCAGGTTCTCTTGTATCAACAACCAAAAGATCTCCGCATTCAGTACAGAAATCCATTTAACTTTAAGTTATAGAGATATTTTTAAAACGTTTTCAGTTTTCATTATTTTGTAATAAAGAGTTGTGTGTTGGTGGGGATTATATAATGAACGGTTTTTTATTGATTATAAGAGATTGATCAGGTTTCTTTCTGTATTCTGGAAAATATTTCAATAATATAACAGCAGGTGTTCCATTATATAAAAATTTGTTAACAGGACGTTTGTTCAGTGTTAATTTTTTAACTAAGTCTTTTTGCGCATCCTTTGTAATCTGGATAAGTGTTTGTAATATTTTACTAAGGTCAGGATTTCTTTTTGTCATTGATCTCTTTTTAGAACGCGTTGATCGAGATGACTCAGTTTCTTGCTTTATTCTTGTTACGGTATACAAAGTCTTAGCGAATTTAAATGTGTCAAATGAATAAAGATAATCCATAAAGTCACCAAGGTTGCCTTCTTCAATATTAAATATAACATTGGCTGTTTTTCTTTTAAATTGATCACCAAATTGACGTTTTCCATGAAATAGGACCTTTTTAATTATAATATCTTTTGTATCGCTTTCTAAAAGTACTGATCTACTGAAATCCCAGACTTTAAATAAATAGCCATAATTTGGCAAATAATAGTCTTTGTCATTAATTTTATAATGATAGAATCCTCCAGGATTAATTGTTGACACAAGGACATTTCCAACATGAAGGTCAAATTGAACAAGATGAATTTGTTTATTAAGCGCGGCTAAACCAGCCATGACTTGAAAAATACATGATTTAAGAACCTTCGGATCAGGTAGTTTAAAAAGAGTATTTTTAATCCAATATTCAAGATCATAGTCAGCGAGTTCATTAAATATCATAAGAGCGTTTTGACCGAACTTTTCGCTTGGTGGACTGCGTTCAATACGATCCATTAAACGCTTATTTTTGTAATCATCGATTTTGAGCGAATTACATATACTAAATCCATACAATAAAGGTAAATTAGGCACACCACCATTTTGAACTATTTCTGTACATTGTTCTAGAATGTAGATTTCTTTCCAAGGACGATATTTAGTATTGTCTTTATTATTAAGTTCAGTAATTGTAATGGGCATCACTTTTAAAGCTATTTGAATTGAGTTTTCTGGACATAAAATAATATTTTTTATCGGAATTATCATTAAAGGAAAACAACCTACCCAGGTTTCTGCATCGAGACTGTCTTTTAGTCCAAGACGTTTTCTTAACAAAGAAATGGTTTCTTTAGTGGTTTTATTGACTAAAAGTCTTATATTTTGATTTGATTGTTTCGATAACTCTTTTCCATAACAAACCTCATTATTTTTTTTAATCACATTTCTTAGCTCTTTTTGTGCTGCAGAAATGAGACTAATTCGCTCTTCAAGAGTCTCGAATTCAGACATTTCTCTTTGTTTTCAAGAGAGAAAAAATTGAAGTAAATATATCTGGCGCTTCTCTATTTAACTTACACAATAATGTCTGTTGATACAATTGGAAACCATTGGTCTGAACCTGATGTTGAGCCACTTCTCAGAGCTATCTTTGCTCTTGGTAAATCTGTTGGACAAGTTGGATTAGATGAGTTTGCTGCTATTAAGCCATACTCTGAGTTCCCCCAAAATCTACTTGATTTCCAAAAGATGCTTATTGAGATGAAGCAAGCTGGTGAGAAATGGGACAACACAAAATGGTCATGGGAAACTGGTATTTACAAGCGTTAATCGGTGTCGCTAGGGAGCCCTTAAAAGAGGCTCCCGTATTTTTATTTTTATACGTGAGAAAATTGATTTTATATGTCTCTTTTAAGAAAAATCAATTTACACAATAATGTCTGTTGATAAAATTGCGGATCATATTGACAATCGTATTGTCTTTGAACATCTTAACCTTATTCGAGATTTTGGTAAGGTATTTTTTGGAAAGAACGATATAGATCAGTACGCTGGACAAATGTCGTACTCTGAGTTCCCCCAAAATATATCGAAATTTGAAAAAATGCTTCTCCAAATGGAAGAAAACGGTGAAATATGGGACAACGATAAGTGGTCTAATGAGACTGCAACTTACAAGCGTTAATCGGTGTCGCTAGGGAGCCTCTTTTAGGGGTTCTCGTATTTTTTGTTTGTATGTGGGAAGGAAATGAAAAAAAAAACAAAATTGCATTTTATTAATCGAAGTAGTACTCAAAACCTTTATTATCAAACATATTTTTAACTGGTGTATTTGAACTAATGGTGTCGAGGACATTAAAACCAGAATACTTCATTTCAACATCTTGTCGAGATCCGACTGATGTTGGAACTAAATTGTATTGACCTTTTGATTGGTTTTCAACATAGTAGTAGTTGTATTGGTTGTTGGGGGATGACATTATTAGTAATAATTGTGACTTATAACCATGTAATAGACTGTATTTTTTCAATTTTTTGGTAAATGAAGAGAAAAAAAGGGAGCCTAATGAGGCTCCCAGGGGTGGGTGGGAGTCATTAGAATGTATAACTTCCATCTACTTTTTTGAACTTTGAATGATCCCATTTGGCATCAATACTCTTCATGAATTCCATCCATTTCATAAATCTAGTGAAACCAGGATTTCCGTGGACAATTAACAGTTTTTTAAGAACCCAATCAACGAGCTGATTAGAGTTGAGAGACATACTCAAACTATCAAGAGAATCCCAGACACGAGTTTCAACAGGTGGAAAAACACCTTCAGAGGCTACAATAGCTCGGCTCAAAGCTTCTTCGTAAGTAGTAGGAAAAGACATCTTATGATGATGTAAAAAATAAAGGAAAAGGGTTATTTTAATCAATTTATCGGTTTCTCCTACTTCCTCCTCCTACAAAATGGCTTGGATCAATACCATGGAATTCCATCATTCCTTCTACTGAATATTCTCCTTCTGGGTAAACTACACCTGGATGCTTCTCTTTTGCAAACTGAACGAGGGCAGTTTTAGCGATAGAGATATCCTCAGCACCTCTGATATTATCGAGAACAAGGGCAACTGATTCATATTCAGGATCTCCACTAAGACCTCTCTTGATATCACCAAGATCACGAAGCGTTTTAGAGTTTCTGAGAACATGTCCTAGACTACGAATTGAGTCAGATGTAAACCTGACGTTTGAGTACAACTTAAGAAAGTCAGTAATTCGTGCATTAACATCGTCTGGGTAGACTAATTGAGTAGGCATCAAAACCTTCTTATTGGCAGCCTTATGCTTAGGATCTTCAACACAAATACCAACATTATTCTTCAAAGAAACGAGTTTTGTCTTTGTGGGATCGTTAGCTGGAGGACAGCTGAAACTACCACTGAGAATAGGGCGAATACATTGAGCTTTGCCAAAGAAATCAATGTATTTTTGAATAGCCAAAGGATCGCCTCCAGGCTCAGGACATTGAGTAGGTCCAAGAGGTTCTAATTGACCCTTAGCATTTGGAACCATTCGTTGTTTGCGTTTAGGGATAGGCTCTCTACACTCTTTCTTGCCAGTCAAAATATTGATATATTCCTCTGTTTTATCAGGTTCTCCAGGAGGGGGGCATTTAGTATTTACGATGCCAGAATAAGATAAAGCATTAAGAGCAGCAATTTCATTCACATTTTTACGTCCTAAGATATAGCCGAGAATATTCATTTGGACTGGATCATAAAGATAAGGGCTAACAAGGTCTGTTAAATCATTATTTTTCAAGTATTCATCCACGGTTTTCTTATTTTCTTTCTCACGACGGGTTTTAACCTTTTTAAGCTGATTCTCTACGCCTGGAGAAATCCACTGAAAATTACCAGTTTCTTCATCAATCTTAAGGGTTTTATCTGATTTGTGACCGGTATTATGATGTTCTACATGACGTCCACTGCTACGAGATTTACGTTTACGTCTTCCACCAGCTTGACTCATTTAAGTATATACTAAATTAAGAAAAAAATTGATTCTGCATTAAATAAACACAATATCATAATTACACACTTATTAAATTAAAATGTCAACATTTACAATTGAAATCCCTATTGAGGCTGGTATTGAGTACTTCAAGAAGAACCCAATGCTGATCGATCCTGAGATTCAAGAGAAGGCTGCACAAATCAAGTCACTGCAAATGTGGGTTGATGGGCTTTCTCCTAAGGATTTGGCTCAATTCAGGGCTTGTATGGGAGACTATACTACCGAGGAACCTGTGAAGGAACTTGTCAAGCAAGAACCTGTCAAGGAACCTGTCAAGGAACCTGTCAAGGAACCTGTCAAGCAAGAACTCACTTGGAAGCATGTGGCTGCAAAGAAGCCCGTGAAGAAGAGTGATGAACATTGGGCAAATGACGCCGAAAAGACATTTGGTCAACCAAAGTATATTCCACAAAAGACAACTAATGAAAAAGAATTAATTAGCAAGGCTGCTGCTTTGAAGATTGAAACTAAATTGCATAATACATGTCTTAAGTTTGAAAAGGATCCAGAAAACTATTTTGGATACTTAATTGAAGATGAAAAACAAATTTTGCCAAACAGAAGACTCTGTGCAAATGGAAGTAAGTGTACTTTTGGTCAAAATTGCACATTTGCTCATTCTGAAGAAGAAGAACAAGCATTTCTGAAGATGTCCATTGATACTTACAAGTACAGAGACTGGGCTTGGGCTAATGAAAACTGACCTCCTTTTTTCGTTTTTAGATAATCTTTTTTTTCTTTATAGAGAATATAAGTATGTCTGCTACAGAGAGGGATTTTTGTACAATTCTCGATAAGTTGGTAGAAAACAAAGATGTTCATGAAATTACAAAAGAATTATATAAACATTGTTTGACATCTCTTATAACTAATCCTGTAAGTAAGAGATCGTTTTTAGCACCAGATAAAAAGCTTTTGACTAAACTTAAGGCAATGAAAACTGCTGATATGAAAAAACAAATTAAAATGCATGTTTTAGGTAGAATGATTCTCCCAGATCAATCATTCAAGGATCGTTCACAACTTGATGTTCCAACTATGCTTAAGGGTGTTAAGTATGAAGTAAGCAAAGGAAAAACAGCTAAAAGCATTATGGTTGAAGGAAGAGAATGTAAATTACTTGCTGTTGCTGGAAATGGTGCTTTGTATGTTACTAGTGATGCTCTTCCTGAAAAGAAATCTGTTGCTACACCAAGAGCAAAGAGTGCAAAGCGCAGTAAGAGTAAGGGTAAAGGAAAAAAGAAGAAGCAAAAGGGTGGATCTCATTTGTTTGGTAATGGGTTAGATGCTCGATTTACTTTTATTAACGATTATCGTACTCAATTCCAAAATGAATGGGCTATGCAAGGTTTAGGACATTTACTTTTGTACTTAAACCAAAATATTGGTGACTTTCGTAACTTGTATCTTCCCTTCTTTGGAACTGATCCGATGAGTACTCTTGAAATCTTATTACAATTGCGCGATCGTCCATATGATCCAACACGTTTATTGATTTCTGAACAAACATTTGGCGGATTCATGAATAGTCCTTTTTACTTGAGCAGTGATCAGATGTTGCTTCAAGAAGCTCGTAGTCTTTTGCGTTCTTTCTGTAATGATATGGATGTTCCAGGAATGTGTCCATACGAAACTCATTATATTCAAGAATCATTCATTAAGCAACATCAAGACTACCTTCGTGGACTTTTAAGTAACAATCCTTTGGAGGCTCGTGATAAGATTGTGGCGATTTATCAAAAACTAGGTGATATGGATCGTTATAGTCCTGGACAAGTTGCTTTGTTCAAGAAGATTTGGGAAAAGCCTGGTGAAGGACTTTTACGTAATGATTTGATGCGTTTCTTCAGTAAACAACTTAGTGGATCCGGACTTCCTTGGGATTCATATGATCAAAGTATGGATATGCTCTTTGGAAGACCAGTTAATGATGTACTGAACACAATTCTTCAACCCAGTTATCTTAGTGGAAGTAGCATAGGTTACGGAAATAACTTCAGATTCCCTACTGATATGTTGGTTGACTGGGTTGAAAGTGAGTGTTTCTTGCATTGTTTCCCTGTTGATATGCATAGAGGTAATTATCAAGGATACTCTCCATTCGTTACTGCTTCAGATGATATTCCTTTTACTAGTCTTCAAACTACTCAATTGGGAATTCCTGGTGTTGGACAATTTTCAAGCATTTCTGCACAAGGAGATTTCCGTCCTTCACTTAGTTCTGGTGCACTCAATATTTGGTAAGTATTTAAAAACTATTTTATTTTTTACTTAAATGAGTCTTGGGTCATCAGCAATAACTGATCAATTTATAGAAATAGGAGCCTATGATGTTAAATTAATTGGCAAAGGATCTCTTTTAGAAATATTGGAAAACATTCAAACAGAGATGAAAGAACAAAAAAGGGAATTTGAAAAAATAATAAAGGAACTAAAAACAAAAATAATATATTTAGAAAACAAAATATATGATACATCAGAAGGTGAAGGTATAGGTATGTTTGAGGATAAAGAGGATTTTGTTGTATTAAATAAGGAAAAAACCAAGTTTGATTGAAGAAAATATATTTGAGGATTTTGTTGTATTGAATAAGGGAAAATTGAATTACTTTTTTTATTTAAAGACAGTAAGACATAAAAAATAAATGATTGGTCCAGTTGCTTGTTTCAATTGTGGAAAAACAATCAGTCATTTGATTGAAAAGTATCAAGAACAAGTAAGAGAAAATGATTTGAAACCAGAAAATAAAAGAAAGACAACGAAGGAAATTTTAGATGGTCTCGGACTTAAAAGATATTGTTGTAGAACAAAGGTTCTTGCAAGTATTAATATCGGATATGAATTACCTTATATTTTCTGAAGAATATTTGTTTCCATACTCTTTTGAAAAGCATCTAAAGTAGGTTTAACAGCAGGTGGAGGTTCATTAGTACGAATACTGAAATCTTTAAGAGGTGGATCTCTTATTTTTTGTTTTGTCACTGATTTCTTTTTAGTGAAGTTCATAACACTCATTTCTTTCTTAATAGTATCATAGTTCTTTTCAATATAATCGAGAATCTTTGTTTCAATAAGCCATCTAAAGAAATTTAGTTGTCCAATACTTGTTAGAATAAATCTATTGTCACTAAATGGATAAAACAATAAATGGCTATTTGCGGATTCTTCTGTTTCAGGTTCTTCTGTTTCATCGCTTGTTGACATACGACGAGAAGTTCGTTTTCTTAGTGGTCGTTTAGAATGTTTGCGCTTGAACGGATCGAATTTCTTCTTATCATATGAGTCTAACTGACTTTGATAATCATCATAAACATTGATATAGTATTTATTGTTCTTGATGAATACTGGCTTTTCGTGACAATATTTAGTAACGAAATTTTCAATAAATCGCAATGAAATTTTTGATTGTTCTTCAACAATCGGCACCATTCTTTTTTCTATAACTGTTGGATTACTTTTAAAGAAGCGGTCTAGATACCGCATTAAATAGTCTTCTTGCGATTTAAACTCCATTGTGCATTAGTAATACAATTACTCTTTAAAATCACTTATTACTTTGTTCATGTATTAAAAATTGATTCTTTATTAAATAAACAAATTATTAAGTAAAAAATGTCAATGTTCAATATTCTTTATGGTAAAAATTCAAATGCTAATCAATTATTAGCAAGTATTGGTATTAAAGAAAACGAGATTCCTCGATATAGAGATGTTTTTGAAGGAACTATTCATATATTTGTCTTCACAAGATGTGGACCACTTAATAGAAACCACGATGAATGTGAAGAAGGAAATTGTTGGGAATGTCAAGCAGAAAAATTAGAAGCGAAACCTAATTTCGTCAAGTTTTATGGTGATGAAAGTGATATGACTTATGGTACTTTCCAGTTTAAAAAGGATTGTAACAATTACAGCGATCCTTTTAGAAGAGAACTTGGATTTGACAATCATTTTCTAGATTGTCAAGAAGTTGGATGTACAGGATTAAGAAAACCGTTTAAAATATTAATTGAGGAATACACAAATTATAAATGGGTTTTCTGTTATTGTCGCAAATGTAAGAACTGTTTTAAAATTATGTTTAAGCCAACACATTATTTAGGATCATGGGAAGATGAACCATACGCCGATATCAAGGTAACAGAAGAATTTGAAGGTCAAATTAAAAATGAAAATTGAAAACCATTTTCATTTATTTTTTAAATCTTCTTAAAGATAACTTACAAGTAAGTTCATAACCAAAACCAAAATGTCAACTGCTGTTCCAACACTCGACCAATACGATCTCAAGAAAATCGCGGTAACGCCTCCTAAGAAGAATGCTGGTGGAAAGGGTCAAACATCATATGTGAATACTGATCAATTCCCGAATCTTGGTAAAGGAATTCTGTTTGAAGTTAAGAATGCTAAAATTAGATTTGATTTGAAGGCTTTCCGTGAAGAGGGCAAACCTCCTTCGGAAGATGACAAATATAACATTAATCTGGAACTCGATAGCGAAAATCCAGATATTGTCAGACTATTCAAGACTATTAAGGCACTCGAACTTAGAATTGCAGAAATTGTTGCTAAGAATTCGGAAGACTGGTTATTTGAAGAAAAGGATACAAGTGAAGTAAAAGGAATGATGTCATCTTGTATTGCCAAGCATCGCAACAACAAGACTGGAGAGAAATATCCTGATACATTCCGTGTTCGTGTCTTTGTTGATAAGACAACTAAGGCTATGGCAGCTAAGTTTAGAGACGGTGCAAACAACAATGAACTATTGGATGTAAACATTCATAACAGTGATCAAGAAATTCCTCGCGGAACTACTGGTTTCTGGCACATTCGTGTACAAAAGCTTTGGTTTAGTGGAGGAAAAATGGGATTGACAATGACTCTTGCGCAAGCTAGTGTTAATCGTCCTGAAGGAATTGCTAACCTTCCTGAAATTGGAATGGCAAGTGATTCTGTTGTTGGTCGTAGTCGTGTTATTGCCGAAGACGATGATGACGACACTGCTACTACTACTACAACCACCACTACGACAACAAAGAATTTGGTTGTAACTAAGGATGATATTGAATCTGATGATGACGAATCAGATGATGCACCTGATAATTTGGAATCTGATAATGAAGAACCTGCACCACCAAAGAAGAAGAGTGTTGTAAAGGAAGGTAAGAAAGCAGCTAAGCCTGCTCGTAAGACTAAGGCTAAAGCATAAATTAAAATAAGTATATTAATTTTTTGTTTTTTTGGGGATTGGATGAGGAGTATTTGTGTAGATTAGATGAGGTTTAAAATAATTGTGTAGATTAGATGAGTTTTTATTTTGTGGATGAACATCAGCTTGATTATTACGTTTTAGGTGTAAAATTAGATAATTTAATAGATAAAGCAGGGAAACCCTTTAATAAATCTATTGGAAAAAACATACAAAAAAATAAAGAGACATGTTCAATTTGTCTTAGTAAATTTAAAAAAGGAAAGTCCTGTTTAGAACTTAATTGCAAACATATTTATCATACAAAATGTATTGAAGATTGGTATGATACATGTTTGTTCTGGAATATTATTCCAAAATGCCCTTTATGTAAGACTGTGATTAATATCAAAACGTAGCGTTAGACTTAATGAATGAATTATTCATTTTAGTTACCTTGTTTGTGGCTTCTTCTAATGTGATTTCATCATCAGACAAATCGATTTGAATAACTTGCAAATCTCTTTCGCATTTTTGTACTTGTTTATTGTACTCTTCGGGTGACAAATCATTTTTAATATTTTGCAAATACTGTCTCATGTTTTGTTCAGTTTCTTCGTAAAGTTGATCGAATGCTTGCTCTGCTGCCATTGTTTTTGGTGTGTATGTAATAATTATATGGGTAATCAATTTTTTGTAAAATTGATTTTAAAATAAATATAATATTATAAATAAATAAGAATGGAACCATTACTCGATCCAAACCAAGACCGATTTGTTATCTATACTGCCAATAAAGATATTAAGTATAAAGACACATGGGAATGGTACGACCATCATAAAGGGCTTATGTGGCATGCACATGAAATCCAAGATAAACTTTCTGAAGATCGTACAGACTGGGAAACAAAACTTGATGATGACGAAAAACACTTTGTCAAGATGGTATTGGCATTCTTTGCTGCGAGTGATGGTATAGTGAGTGAAAATTTGGTTAATAATTTCTGTAATGAAGTGCAAATTCCTGAAGCGCGGGCATTTTATGCTATGCAAAACTTGATTGAAACTGTGCATAATGAAACTTATAGTCTGATGATTGTCACTTTAATTAATGATCAGAAAGAGCTTGAAACTTTGTTGAGTGCTGCAACTAAAATTCCGATTATCAAAGAAATGGCTGACTGGACATTCAAGTGGATGAACAAAGAAACAAATAGTTTTCAAGAAAGACTAATTGCATTCGCTGTTATTGAGGGTATTTTCTTTAGCGGACCTTTCGCGGCTATTTTCTGGTTGCGTGATAGAGGATTGATGCCGGGACTTGGTAAGGCAAATGAATTTATTAGTCGTGACGAAGGGTTTCATCGCGATTTTGCTTGTCACTTGTATCGCGACAGAATTGTTAATAAGATATCTGATGAAAGAGTATATGAAATTGTTACAGAAGGTACTGAGATTGCCATTAAATTTGTGACTGAAAGTCTTCCTGTTAAGTTGATTCAGATGAATCATGAAGATATGACCCGGTATATTAAATATGTAGCCGATCACTTATTAGTTAATCTTGGAGTTGATAAGTTTTATAAAACAAAGAATCCATTCAAATTCGCGGAAATTAATAGTCATCAGGTAAAGAGCAACTTTTTCGAACATAAGAGTACTGTTTATAGTGAAAAAACGGATATGAATATTAGTGGCGGGTTAGAAGAAGATGATGATTTTTAAATAAAAAATATATAGAATAAAATCTAATTTTTATTTTTTACATTTTGAACAAGACTGTTGAATATGATGGATTCTGTCTCTTTGGTAAAGAATTTGTTCCTTCTGCAATAAACCAATTATTGCTTGCAAACTTTGCCCAATTTCTTGATTATTCTTTTGTTGACAATCTGGTGTTGGATCATTAACCAGTTTTTTGATGTTTTTCAAGTAATTAATTGCGATGTCGCAAGCTTTGCTAGTCATGCAGAATAATTAATGAATGTAGTAAAGTATAAGAATAAATCATTTTTTTCTTATTTTAAATAAAATGCATTGTCATTGTGAATCTCCTAAAGATGGATTCGGGAATATGTTGCTAATTGGATTTGTTGTTATTTCTGTATTATCCGTATTATTAAAGGAATTGTGGTATGAATTTGAAGCATGGTTTAATGAGAGAGTTAACAATGAAGTAAAACATGCTATTCGCGATTTACAGCGTGATGGTGATTTTGTTGTTTATACACAATCTGTTAAAGAAGATGATACTGAAAGTGTTCGGCAAGAACCTAGTGTTCGGTCAGAAACTGAAAGTGCTAAAACAGATATAATTGAAGTATGAAGAAAAGTGACTTATATTTTTTTCGTTCTTGAAATAAATGGAGTTTCCTTTACTTGGGAGTCTTGAAAAAATTGTTGATGAATATAATGCCGATGAAATAAAAAATTATAGAAAAAGTCGCGAATCTGTATTCAAGAGTATTGAAACATATGTTAAAGATAATAACTTGATTATTGCTGGTGTTATGGCAATGAAGAATTTATTGGATCGCGTAAATTTCGATTGTGATGAAGTTCCGAATAATATGTGGTATTTTGAAGTATACAGTCCTGATGCCAGAAGAGATTGTATTTCATTGGCGAATAAGCTTTTTGAAGAAAAATTTCCATTGATAGAGGCAAAGAAGGATTTTGATGGTTCATATGTTGTTTGGTACAAAGCACAAAAGGCATGTAAATTTGTTCATGCGTCTGCTTCTATTTTTGAAAGATTACCAAAGGAAACAAGTAAGGTTAATTTAATTGGAAAAGATATAGCTTATGCAAGTATTGAAATACTCAAAATTCCTATTTTGATGAATTATATCAATCCAAGACAAGACATAAAAAATTGGGAAACAATTGTTAAAATAGATAGTAAAGTTGATCAATGGTATCCATTTCAAAATACTGGAAAAGATCCAGATGAAGGTAGTAAAAATTATAATAAAGATTTAGAAAAAACGGAAAAGTGGATGGTAAAGGAAAAAGATTTGATTTTGATTGGCAATTATGCTTATCAACAATTCTTGAAAAACAGTAACTATAAAAAGGGATATTATCCAGTAATTAATTTTTATGAAGTTTTATCAAATAATCCGAAAGACCATATTAAATCACTGGAAAAAGTGCTTGGTAGTACATTGCGTGTTAAGGAGCATCAAAGTCAAATGAAATTTCATGGTACAAAGTACTCTGTTTTCAAAGGTGATAATAAAATAATCGATATTTATGATTCTAGCGAAGAATGTGTTCCTTTTGTGGAAATAAACAAGGTAAAGTATGGTAATTATCATGTTTTATTATTGTATTTGTATATTGGTTTGTGGATTTCTCACAAAATCCAAGAAAGTAGTGAAACGGTAGCAAATAAATTAAGAGATCGATTAAGTAAAATGATATGGACTTTGATAAATGCAAGAAACTGGTACTTAAAAGAAAAAGGAATTAGTGGAATACATGACAGAAAACGTGATGATCTCTTTGATATTTTCCAAATCCACTGTAAAGGAACACAAAAAAATGTGGAAAGAGAATTCAGAATAAGAAAATGGAAAGGTGATATCAAGGATAAGCTTATGGTTATGAGAAGTTATAAACCTGAGATATGGAAGAAAGATACTGGATCTTTGTTAGACCCAAGAAAGAGTAAAAGTCCTAGTCCAACAAAAAAGAAGAAACGTAGTAAATCAGTTAGAATTAAGACTTAATAAAAAAAGTAATGTTTTTTTGTAAAGTTTTTCGGATCCGAATACCCTTCGACACACACAACTTTTTGTGTGTGTTTATACTCTTTCATATTTAATTAAAATAATAAATAATAAATAATATATAAAATAATAATAAAATAGTGGAAGAATAGTGGAATAGAGTCCACTAAGTTTGTGGAAGGAAATTTAGAGAATTTTAGTTTTTTGGTTTTAAGAGTTATTTGTCTTTTGAGACCATTGATTTGTCTTTTGAGACCATTGATTTGACTTTGGGGACAATTGATTTGTGTTATGGGACAAATTATCTTAAAAATAATTGTATTGTTAGTATATATATGATGTATCACTGTATAATATGTGATAAAACATTCGATTATAAAAGTCTTTATGATAGACATCATTCAAAAAATAAAGTATGTAAACAAATGACAATTAGAATGAATAAACAAAATGATCTTAATCAAAAACTTACACAATCTCTTGAAAAAAGAGAAGAAAAGTACTATAAACTGAAAGAAGCATCCAAACTTATTTTGGAAAAAAATAGAGCTCTTCAACAAGAAATAGAACAATTACGTCAAGAAAGAGAAAAATTATCACATCGTGCAGAAATTGCTGAAGTCAAATATGACACTTATGAAAAAGCATCACAAAAATGTACTACAAACAATACAATTATTAATAATACAACAATTATTCAAGATTTCAGTATTAAACCTGTAACAGCAATAAATATTAATTTACCTGAACTAACTGATATCGTATATAACAATGATATTCTTGAAGCTTGTAAATACATGTTAGAAAAATATTACTGGACACTTCCACCTAATATTCGTGTCACAGATCAAGCACGAAAAAAGTTATTTGTTGCAAAAAATAATCAATGGATTCAGGAAAATGTGAAGGAATTATCACATCAGCTTTTTCACCAGAGCCTAAAACCGATTGCATACAAATGTATAAAAGCCAAAATAGATGAACATGAAAAGATCTACAATAATCCAGAAATAATGAAATTTCCTGAAGAAAGAGAAGCTCAATTTGATGAACTACTAAAATGGGATGCTATAAAGAGATTATGGGATGACTTTGATACTCCATCATTACAAGGGACATTGATGATGTCTGTTCATAATTTAACTAATAAAATGAACAAAAGAATAAAAAATGAAAAGTAAAATCATATATTTTTTAATTATAAAATGTACGTTTATTTCATTCAAGTTGCAAATGAAGATATTTTAAAAATAGGTAAATCTTTGAAACCTAATAAAAGATTTAATTCATTGAATACATCAACACATAATTCACTAGAATTAGAATGGTTAATAGAGTATGATGAAAAAGAAGAAAACCTTGAAAGAGATTTACATAAGCTTTTTAGTAAATATAGAAGTAAAGGAGAATGGTTTAATATAAGTATGGAAGATGTTTTTGACATATTGGATAATAATGGATACAGTAATAGATTAATCAAATATGATTCAATTGAGTGTATTGATGAAGATAATCAAGGAAATATACAATGCATAGTTTGTAATAAATATTTTATGTTTCAATGTAGATTAAAAAGACATCATTCAAGAAATAAAAAATGTAAAGATGTAACCGTTAAGATTACTAATTACATAAACACTATCAATGACTTTACAGAAAATCTAAGAAAAAGAGAAGAAAAGTACTACAAACTTAAAATGTATGCTAAAATACTATTAGAACAGAATAAAACTTTTACACAACAAATAGAACAATTAGTTGATGAAAAAGATAAATTGTTCCAAATAATACCAACAGCTAAATCATAATTCCTTAATAAGTTCTTCAAATCGAGTTAGATACTTACTAATTTCATCATACTTTATGTATGTATTATACTTGATCCCTATGTATGAATCTACATATCCCCTCAGAGAAAATGTATCTTCATCATAAAGAAGACCTATCTCTCCACCCTCCTTTTTTGGAATAATGA
>Ga0180431_10003375_pt1 | contig 20613 bp, 13 predicted proteins | sample SS_ome_11_FD_132459 | JGI IMG/M metagenome (GOLD analysis project Ga0180431, IMG submission 132459) | Hypersaline lake sediment archaeal communities from the Salton Sea, California, USA - SS_1_MS_1 metaG | ecosystem: Environmental > Aquatic > Non-marine Saline and Alkaline > Hypersaline >...
GATCCTGACCAGCATCGCCCAGACCTGTCACCAACGCGGCCTGGACTTCCTGGACCATCTGACCCAACGCATCTCCCTCAAGCCCGTAGCAGGCTAAACACGTACCCCGACGCAGTCGGGGGGCGTTGCTGTTCGATAGCACCCGTCACGTTGCACTGCGACAGTATTCACTCAGGACTCCGTAAACGTGGAGGAAGCGACACGTTCGCTGTTCTGTCCCCACCCGAAGGGCCGATATCCTATTCAAGCCATCCGCACTGCGCATGCCCAGGAGAACCGCCTTGACGCTGAAGAGACTCGACGCCAATCCGGTGCTGACGCCCGACGATCTGGCCCCCACGCGCCAGGACCTGCGGGTCTTGTGCACCCTCAACCCCGCCGCCGTGCGGTTCGGCGACCAGATACTCCTGCTGGTCAGGGTCGGCGAGCAGGCGCCTGACGAGCCGGGCTGCGTCAGCTATCTCCGTTTCGATCCCGCCGACGGCCAGGTCAAGATCGGCCGTATCGCAAAGGACGATCCCGGCCTGACCTGTCCCGATGGGCGAGTCTATCACTACCGCAGGCGGATGCTGCTCAGCAGCATGTCCCATCTGCGGCTGGCGCGCAGCAGCGACGGCGTGCGTTTCGCGTTCGATCCGGCGCCGGCGATCTTCCCATCCACGCCCTACGAATCCTACGGCTGCGAGGACGCCCGCATCACACAGGCAGGCGGGGAATACCTCATCACGTACACGGCTGTTTCAGACCGGGGGGTGACGGTGGCCCTGGCCTCGACGCGAGACTTCCAGACGTTCGAGAAGCGCGGGGTGATCTTCCCGCCGTACCAGAAGGACGTGTGCATCTTCCCCGAGACGATCGGCGGGCAGTATGTCTGCCGACACCGCCCGTACCGCAGCGAGTTCAACCCCGCGTCGATATGGACGGCCTGGTCGCCGGACCTGGCCTGCTGGGGCCGGCACGAGATGACCCTTGCCCCGGCAGAGGGCACGTGGGAGGCCAATCGCGTCGGCTGCGGGGCGCCCCCGGTCCGGACGGACGCCGGTTGGCTGGAAATCTACCACGCCGCCGACGATCGCGGCGTCTATCGCCTCGGGGCCATGCTCAGCGACCTCGAGCAACCGCAGCGCATCATCACACGCTCGCGACAGCCGATCTTCCAGCCCCAGGCCGACTACGAACTGACCGGCGTCTACGGCCACTGCGTGTTCCACAACGGGTTGATCGCCGAGCCCGACGGGAGGCTGACGGTGTACTACGGCGCCGCCGACCGGGTGTGCGCCGCGGCGGTCACGACCGTCGATGAGATGATCGATGCGGCGTGCAATCGATGATTCGATTGCGGATTGCGGGTTGCGGATTGGGCCTTCTTCGGACGTCGCCCCGTCTTCGCCGCGCGCAATCCAAAATCCGAAATCGAATCACTTGCTGCCCGCCGGCGGGTTAGACGGTAGAATGACACCGGCTGATTCAGGTAGAGCGATGGTCACGCGCGGAACGACATTGTGTTTGCTTGTCGCGGCGGTCTTTCAGCCGGCACGAGCGGCCGGCGCCGAGGGCGTCGATCCCGGCATGGACGCCATCGTCAGGGAACTGCTGCGCCGCACCACCAGCGACGCCCAGCGCGCCGGCCTGCTGCACGAAGCCGCCAACGACGCCAAGGGCGACGACAACAAGAAGCTCCGCATCTACCTCAACGAGCAGGCCCTGAACTACGCCCTCCAGAGCATCCACGTCGAGTCGAGCCAGCGTGTGGCCTACGCCGCCATCAGCGCCCTGCGGGAGGACGCCCCCGATCGGCGGGACCACTGGTACGCGATGCGTATCGAGATGCTTCGGCGGTACTACCGCAGCCCGCTCGCCCCGGCCAGGAAGCGGGCCGCCGGTCAGCACTTGGCGGACTACCTGCTGTCCTACGCGCGGCGTTACGAGAGCGAGCGTCGCTGGGAGATGGCCCTGCCGATGTACAAGGAGGCTATCGGCGTCTTCGAGGCGCTCGGCGCGCCCGGGAAGAACGAGGTGGCGATGATGGCGGCCACCGCCGCCCGCAAGGGCGAGACGTACAAGAAGATCACCGCCCTCGAGAAGGCATACGAGAAGGACCACAAAGACGCCGAACTCCGCAGGAAGCTGGCCTGCCTGTGGATCATCGACATGAACTACCCCTCCCGCGCGCTCAGGTACATCTCCAGCAAGACGAACAAGACGTGGTACGAGTGTGCCCATCGCGTCTCGTACAGCATGCGCAGGGTCACCACCCCCGCGCTGGCCAAGCAGATCGGCGACTGGTACGTCAAGGAGATCGTCCCGCTGGCCTCGCCCCAGACCAAGCGCGACATGCTCCTGCGAGCCAGGAGCTTCTACGAACACGTCGAGACGCTGTGTCTGGCGTCCAAGTCCGCCCGCAAGGCCATGACCACGGCCGACCGCCAGGCCGTGCAGGAAGCGCTGCAGAAGGTATCCGCCGAGTTGCATGGCGGGAAGAAGCCTGCCTGGACGGTCATCTTCCGCTCGGACGACGCGGCGGTCTGGAACACGGACCGCTCGACCGGCACGCTGAGCTACGCCCTGCCGCTCAGCAAGGTCGGCGGACCCGTCCGCTACCTCCGCGTGACACGCCAAGACACCGGGGATTACGTGATCGTCCCGATGAAGGCGATGTGGCTCGACCGGTCGCTGACGCTGGCAGGGTCCAGAAGATACGGTTGGAACGGGTATAAGTACCGCAACTCTGACGGGGGCTACAGTCTCGGCGTCTACTGCCGCGGGTCGCGCAGCGGCTCGGCAAGGATCAACGTCACCTACGAGTATTGGGGCTGGGGCTTCGGGTACGACCGGCGGGCCAAGAAGTCTGTTCGGACCTGGGCCGGGCGGGCCCTCGGAAAGACGACCTTCAAGATAGACGTCACCAACGGCGCCCTGACGCCCGAAGAGGCCAAGCACCTCCTGCAGTAGCCGCCTTGCACCCGGAGGACCATGCAGGTAAAAGAAGAGTGATGCGGACTATCGTCACATGCCTGCTCTTGCCCGCTGTCTTGGCGTGGCCCGGGACCGGGCGAGCCGAGGACGTCGATCCCGGCATGGAGGCCATCGCCAGGGAGCTCCTGCGACGGACCACGAGCAACGCCCAGCGCGCCACCCTGCTGTACGAAGCGGCCAACGACGCCAAGGATAACAAAAAGCTGCAGATCTATCTCGACGAGCAGGCGCTCAAGTACGCTCTCGAGAGCATTCACGTACCCTCCAGCCGAAGGGTGGCCACCTACGCCTGCCAGCGCTTGCGGTCCGCCGTGCCTGAGCGGCGATACCACTGGTATCAGGTCCGCGTGGACATTCGCCGGCGGTATTACTGCAGCCCGCTGCCGGCCACCCAGAAGCGCTCAGCCGGGCTTGAGTTCGCCCACTACCTCGTGTACTACGGGCAGCGTTTCGAGAGCTACCGGCGGTGGGACACCGCCGTGGGGCTATACACCGAGGCTGTCGGCGTCTTCGACGCCCTTGACCTGCCCGGAAAGAACGAGTTGGCGATCATGCTGGCCGACGCCGCCCGCAAAGCCAAGGCAAGCAAGGAGATCGCGGCGCTGGAGGCGCAGTATAAGAAGAACCCGAAGGACGCCGAGGTCCGCAGGACGTTGGCGTGCCTGTGGCTGATCGACATGAATTACCCGCCCCACGCGGCCAAGTACATCCCCCAGACGGACAAGGCATGGTACACCCTGTCGCGATGGGCGTATTCCGGGGCCCATGCGCTGAAGGACCGCACACAGGCCAAGCAGGTCGGCGACTGGTATGCCAAGAAGATCGTCCCGCTGGCCTCACAGGCGGCCCGGCCGAGCATGCTTGCCCGGGCCAGGAACTACTACCTGCGCGCCCTGGCTCCCCTGTCCAAGACCGAACGCAAGACGCTTCCCAAGACCAGTCGCCATAGCCTGTCCGAGACCGACCGCGAGGCCGTTGCGGCCGCCGCGGAGAAGATCACGGCCGAGTTGAACGGCGGCAAGAAACCTGAGTGGGTAACGATCTTCCGGTCGGACGATCCGGCCGTCTGGAACACCGACCGGTCGACCGGCACGCTGAGCTACGCCCTGCCGCTGGGAAAGATCGGCGGACCGATTCGCTACCTTCGCCTGACCCGCCAGGACACCGGGCACTTCGTGATCGTCCCGATGAAGGCGATCAACCTGTGCAAGCTGATCGGCTGCGCGCCAACAATCGGCTGGCTGGGTCGGAAGTACCCCATTCCGGGCAGGGGGTATCGCCTCGGCATCTACTGCGTCAAGCCACTGGCAAAGAGTTCCCAAACGGTCACCATCTACTACACCTACTGGGGCTGGGGCTTCGGCTACGACCGCCGCACGAAGAAGCAGGCCTGGGGCTGGGCCGGAAGACCCATCCCCAAGACCGTCTTCAAGGTGGACGTCACCAACGCCGACCTGACGCCCGCCGAGGCCAAGTTCCTCTTGCCGTAGCAGGCCGTAAGCGATTCATATCGTCGCCCTTGCCCGGTCGGCATGCGTAATGGATAATCCGCGCGAACGGGCATCGAAACTGAATGCGAAGGAGACACGCGATGACGCAACCACGCCAACGAAACGCCGTTCGGACAGTCCTCCTGGTCGCGGCACTGCTGGTGGCCGTTCTGCCGGGTGCGGTCGGGGCCCAGCCGGCCGCTTTGAAGGTGAAGGTCGCCGAGGTCAAGGCCAGCGACAACGCGTGCCTCAAGTACCTGCCGCCCGACTGGTGGCTGGTGGCCAACGTGGACATCAAGGCGTACTTCGATTTTGTCGCCCAGGCCCAGCAGGGAGGCGGCGCGGCGAACCCGGGCGCCGCGATGCTCAAGCAGTACATGCAGATGGCCCAGATGTTCACGGGCATCGACATGACGAAGGACCTGCAGTACGCCACGCTGATCCTCTCGGGCGATCCCGACGGGGACGTGAGCTTCCTGGGGGCGATCAAGGGCACGTTCAACAACGCGATCGTCCGCGGGCGCCTGGCCGGCACGCTCGGACAGGGCATGAAGGAGCAGTTCTACGGCGGGCAGACCATCTACGCCGGCGGCGAGGCGGCCTACTGCCTGCCGGAGCCGTCCACCATCCTCGTCGGCGACACCGCCGGACTCAAGCGGACGATAGACCGGATGAAGAAGGGCTCGTTCACGATGCCGCCCTCGCTCAAGAAGACGCTCGACAGGACCAACGCGCGATCGATCGTCTGGGCCGCCACCCGCCCGCAGGTGATCCTCAACGTCAAGGCCCTGGGCGACTGGCGCAGGGACCACAAGGCGTTTTGCGGACAGATGCAGGCGATCGAGTATCTCTCGGTGTTCTTCGAGATGGCCGAGGACGGCTTCCTGGTCAACGCCCTGGCGTGCCTGCCCGGTGCGCCTCAGGCCAAGCGCCTCGGCGCCTACCTGGCCGGACGAAGGGACGCCTTGCTCAAGACCGAGGGCTCCAACGTGCTGTTCTGTTCGTTCCTGGTGATGTCCCAGGTGGCGGCCGACGATCGGTACGTCCGAGGCTCGCTCCACCTGACCGGCAAGGCGTTCGGCGACCTGTGGAACACGAAGGTGATCGTCAAGCCGAAGCCGTAGGTTCCGGTTGACTGGTTGACTCGTTAACTGGGTCGGCAGTTCGGGCCCCGGGTCCGTTGGAGCATCCAGGAGTTGCTGATGAATCGACACCGATACCTTGCGACCGCGATTGGTGCTGTGGTCCTTTTGGGCGGCACGTGTCCCGACAGCGTCGCCGCGGACGTTGCCGTTCCGACCGGCCCGGCGCCCGGCCAGGCGCCGCCGGCCAGCACGCAATACTACACCGTCATGCTCAGCGGCAAGAAGATCGGGCACGCCGTCAGCAGGTTCAACGTCGTCAAGGGCCGGGCCGTCAGCGACATGGACCTGGTCCTCGTCCTGCGGCGCGGGCAACTGGCCCTCGAGGTCAAGGTCGCCGAGCGGGCGGGCGAGACGCTGGACGGCAAGCCCCTGAACTTCGTCCACGACGTCAAGACCAGCATGATGGGACAGACCGTCGCCGGGCGAATCGACAAGGCGGGCACGCTCCACGTGACGACCACCGCCGCCGGAGGCAAACGCACCAAGAAGATCCCCTGGCCCAAGGGGGCCATCCTGGACTACGGAAGGCACCTGGTCACACTCGCCAGGGGCCTCAAGGCCGGCACAACGTATACGATCAGGTCGTTCGATCCGGATGCGCTGGCCGCTCGCGACATGAAGGTTACCGTGGGACGCCGGGGCAAGGTGGACCTGCTCGGCAGGACGGTGATGCTGACGGAAGTCCGATCGGAAGTGAGCGTCGGTTCGGCGTCCATGACCGTCACGGAATACGTCGACGCCGACGGCCGGGCGCTCAAGACCGTCATGTCGCTGATGGGTATGACGCTCGAACTGATCGCCTGCGGCAAGCGCGTGGCGCTGGCCGACAACGACGCGCTGAACATGTTCGACCGCGTGCTTCTGGCCAGTCCCGTGGCGATGGACAAGCTCCTCGGCAAGCCGGGCGTCTCGTACGTGATTGCCCCCACCGAGGCGGGCGCGAAGCTGGTGTTCCCGGCCACGGACAACCAGGAGGTCACGTCCCTTCCCGGCGGGCGCGTGCGCGTGACCGTCGCGCCCGTGGCGATCCCGAACAGCGCCGCGATGCCGTACAGGGGCGCCGACGCCCGGGCCGTCGCGGCGCTCAAGAGGTCGCGGTTCGTCCAGAGCGACAACGCCAGGGTGGCGGCCCTGGCGGCCAAGGCCGTCGGCCGAACGACCAACGCCGCCGAGGCCGCCCGGAAGATCGCGTCCTTCGTCAACCGGTACATCGCGAAGAAGAACCTGTCGGTGGGTTACGCCACGGCCGCCGAGGTCGCCGAGACCCGCCAGGGCGACTGCACCGAGCACGCCGTGCTCGCCGCCGCCATGTGCCGCGCCGTCGGGATACCCGCACGGGTGGTCACGGGCATGGCGTACGTCGGGCGCTTCGCGGGCCGGCGCAACGTGTTCGGCCCGCACGCATGGAACGAGGTGTATCTCGGGGGCAAGTGGATCGGCCTGGACGCGACCCTCGGGCGGTTCGACGCGGGGCACATCGCCCTGGCCCACGGAGACGGCAACTCCGACGGGCTGTTCGCCCTGGTCAACACGTTGGGCTGCTTCAAGATCGTCAGCGCCGAACCCCGAGACAACCGATAGCCGGACGGCTGCGAAGCAGCCGTGCTCGGTTTCGAGGTGAAGGTGCCACGGCTGCTGCGCAGCCGTGGCGACCGGGAGATCTGAGATGCCGTCGCCCAAGCGCATCGTCATCGTGGGCGGGGTGGCCGGCGGGGCCGCCGCCGCCACCCGTGCCAGACGCCTCAGCGAGGACGCCGAGATCGTCCTCTTCGAGCGGGGAGAGCACATCTCCTTCGCCAACTGCGGGCTGCCGTATCACATCAGCGGAACGATCGCCGAACGCGACGCCCTGCTGATCCAGACGCCCCGGCGGATGCGGAGGCGTTACGGTATCGACGTCCGCACGCGAACGGAAGTGACGGCCGTCAACCGCGAGGCCCGCGAGGTGACGGTTCGCGACCTGACCGACGGCACCGAGTGGACCCAGGGCTACGACGTGCTGATCCTGAGCCCCGGTGCGGCCCCGGTGCGCCCGCCCATCGACGGTGCGGATGCCCCCGGGGTGCTGACCCTCCGCAACATGGCGGACATGGACGCGATCAAGCAGTTGGCCGACGCCCATGCCGGCGGCAGCGCCCTGGTGGTCGGCGGCGGGTATATCGGGCTGGAGATGACCGAAGCGCTGCGCGATCGCGGGTTTCACGTCGTGCTGGTCGAGGCGACCGACCAGGTGTTCATCGCCGCCGATCCGGAGATCGCCGCGCCGGTGCACGCGACATTGATCGCTCACGGGGTGGACCTGCGCCTGGGCACGGCCGTGACGGGCATCAGGCAGGCCGGCCGGAAGCTCGTCGCGGCCCTTGCGGACGCCTCGAGCGTCGAGTGTGACGTCGTGGTCCTGGCCGTCGGCGTCCGGCCGGAGGTCGACCTGGCCCGGGCGGCCGGACTCGACATAGGCCCCACCGGCGGCATCGCCGTGGACAACCATATGCGAACCAGCGACGAGCGGATCTTCGCCGTGGGCGACGCCGCCGAGGCCACCCACGTCGTCAGCCAGACCCCGGCGCTGATTCCCCTGGCCGGTCCGGCGGCGCGTCAGGGGCGCGTGGCGGCCGACAACGCGCTCGGCCGCAACAGCACTTACGGCAACACCCAGGGCACGGCGATCTGCAAGGTCTTCGACATGGCCATCGGCATGACGGGCCTGACCGCCAAGGCCGCCCGCGCCGCGGACGTCACCGTCGAGACGATAACCGTCCACGAGCCCAGTCACGCCTCCTACTACCCCGGCGCCGGGTCCCTGACCCTCAAACTCGTGTTCGATCCCGACGGCGGCACGGTGCTCGGCGCCCAAGTCGTCGGCACCGACGGGGTGGACAAGCGGATCGACGTGCTGGCGGTGGCCGTGCGGGCCCAACTGACCGTCGAGGCCCTGGCCCAGCAGGAGCTGGCCTACGCCCCGCCGTTCGGCTCGGCGAAGGATCCGGTGAACGTCGCGGGCTTTGTGGCCTCGAACGTTCGCAGCGGCGACATGGGACTGTGCCACGTCAGCGACGCGATGGATCCGGCCGAGGGGCAGATCCTGCTGGACGTCCGCACGGCGGGCGAAGTGGCACGAGGCACCATCCCCGGGGCCATCAATGTCCCGCTGGATGAACTGCGCGGTCGGCTGGACGAGATTCCCCCCGACAAGGAGGTACTGGCCTTCTGCGAGGTCGGCGTGCGGGCATACCTCGCCTGCCGTATCCTGACCCAGAACGGCTTTGCCTGCCGGAACCTGACCGGAGGCTACACCAGCTACCTCGCCGCCACGACCCGCGGGCTGTCGGATGCGCCACCCAAGTCGCCGACAGGCGAGGCTGCCGATTGACGCCCGCCGGCGAAACGTTCAGAAAAAACAGTTGACCGGCGCCACCAGGCGAAGCGATACTTTCTGTAGAATCACGCCAGGGCGAGTTGCCCCCTCGCCCGGCCCGGCGAGAACCGCATGGTGCAGGTATATGGCCATCGCCCGGGCCGGCATGCTGGCGGTCATCAGGATTTCCGTAGAGGAGTACACCGATGGCACGCATGGTACCGCGACGCAAGAGTCCTCCATACCTTCTGATCATCATGATCTTCCTGTTCCTGGTTTCGACCGGGCTTGCAGTCAAGATGCACATGGACCGCGAGAAGGCGCTCAAAGAGGTCAAGCGGGAAAAGCTGATGAGGGCGGTTCTGGCCACCAAGAGAAACATGACCCTCGAGGTGGCCGAATTCGTTGAAGGCCAGGACACCACCCGAGAGGAAGACGTGCCGGACAAGGGGTACTCCATGGAGGACCTCTGCAAGATGTGGACCGACAAGGCCGGCAGCGGCACAACCGGTCTGGGCAAGGACACGACGGTGGTATCTCGGCTTCGGCAACAGATGCTCGACCTGACGGGATACATCGCGGCCAAGCCCGTCGCCTATCGCGAAGCCAGAGATACCGTCAAGAACCTCCGAGCCGAGATCAAGGAGACGCTGGGCCGCGATATGAGCGGACTGGTCAACGAGGTCAAGCAACTGGCCGGACGCGTGGTGGAACTGGGGGGCAAGGACGGCACGAGCGGGCGGATCGGCCAGCTCGAGAAGGCCAAGGCCGCCGAACGGGAGAAGGTCAAGGCCAAGGAGGAGGAGATCAAGACGCTGGTCGCCAAGCACAAGGACGAAACCGCCGCGCTCGGCGCGGAGATCACCAAGCAGGCCGGAGGCTTCAGAGAGCAGTTGGCCGCCTTGTCCAAGAGCCTGGAGACCGAGCGGGCCGAGCACGCCGAGAAGAGAGACCTCCTCCACGCGGAGGTCCAGAAGAAGACCACCGAGGCCGACAAGCTGAAGATGGACCTCAGGACGGCCGAAACCAAGGTCTCGATGCGCGACACGCAGGTTGCGCAGTTGAAGGACAAGATCGCGGTGCTGGAGCGGCGCAAGGCGGCGAAGACGCGGCTGGTTCGCCGGATCACGTCTGACGGGAACGTCATGAGCGATCCGGACCGCAGCGGGTACTGCTACATCAACATCGGCGCCAACGACGGCGTCAGGCGGAACTGGACGTTCGCCGTCTACCCCCAGGGCCCCATCACCGAACAGACCAAACACAAGGGCGCCGTGGTGGTCACTCGCGTCCTGCCGGACGTCAGCGAGTGCCGACTGACCAAGGACGTCGGCGGGGAGGTCGCCGCCATTATCAAGGGCGATCTCATCGCCAACCTGGCCTTCGACAAGACACGCACGTACACCTTCGTGGTCGAGGGGGTGTTCGACCTTCACGGCACGGGCAGGGCGACGCTGGCCGGGGCCACCGCCGTCAAGGGCCTGATCCGCAACTACGGCGGGAAGGTCGTCGACGAGGTCGTGGTCAACACCGATTACGTCGTGCTCGGAGAGGAACTGCCCAAGCCCGTCGAGCCCAGCCAGGACGCCCCCCCGCAGGTCCGCAAGGCCTACGAAGAGAACCTCAAGATCTGGCAGCGGTACAACGACGTGAAGAAGCGGGCCATCGAGCTGAGAATTCCCGTGCTCAACTCGAACCGCTTCCTCGACTACATCGGACAGATGCCCGAGAAGAGGCTCGAATACAGCGACTGACAGACTTGTCGTTCACTCCACGTGTAGCGGGCGATCGTCAGATCGCCGTTTGGCGGCGATCCAACTTACTGTCTTTTCGGCGTTTGGCGCACCGAGCAACCCTCGCCCCTCGTCGTTCAAACACCGAGCGGCGAGCGTTGCTCGCCCGCTGAACATGAAAGAGACGACACGCTGAAGCGCCCGCTGAATGTTGGGTGGAAAGCACGCGTCAACCGCAGGAGAACACCGCGATGTTGTCACAGAGAATCGCCGCCGTCGGAACCAGCGCGACTATCGCCATCACGGCCAGGGCCAGGCAGATGCAGGCCCAGGGAGCCGACATCGTCAGCTTCGGCGCCGGCGAGCCGGATTTCGACACGCCCCAGTTCATCAAAGATGCCGCCAAGGCCGCACTCGACGCCGGCGACACGAAGTACACACCGCGTTCGGCCGAGGCCCTCAAGCAGGCTATCGCCGACAAGCTCGACCGCGAGAACGGCGTCACGGTCGATCCGTCGCAGGTCCTGGTGACCTTCGGGGGCAAGAACGCGCTGTACCTGGCGTTCCAGGCCGTCATCGATCCCGGCGACGCCGCGCTCATACCCGCCCCGTACTGGGTCAGCTACCCCGAGATGGTCAAGCTCGCCTCGGGCCGACCGGTGGTCCTGCCGGCCTCGGCCGAAGCGGGCTTCAAGATCACGCCCCAACAGGTCCTGGACGCCCCCGGCGACGCCAAGGTCCTCGTGCTCAACTCGCCGTCCAATCCCACGGGCGTGACGTACAGCCCCGCCGAACTGAAGGCCATCGCCGAGGCCGTCTTACAGACCGACCTGATCGTCTTCGCCGACGAGATCTACGAGAAACTGATCTATGGCGACACGCCGTTCGTCTCGTTCTCCACGCTGGCGGACGGACTGGCCGAACGCACGGTCATCGTCAACGGCCTGGCCAAGAGCTTCTCGATGACGGGCTGGCGGCTCGGCTGGGCCGCCGGACCCAAGGAAATCATCGACGCCATGGCCCGCCTCATGAGCCACGCCACCACCAATCCTGTCAGCTTCGCCGAGGCCGGAGCCCTGGCCGCCTACACCTCGCCCCAGGCCGCCGAGGCCATCGAGGCGATGCGGCAGGAGTTCGCGAATCGCGGCAAGCAGATGTCGGCGCGGCTGAACGCTATCGAGGGCGTCCAGTGCATCGAGCCGACGGGCGCGTTCTACTGCTTCCCCGACGTCAGCGCCCACTACGGGCGAACGCTCGGGGGCATCGAGGTGACCGATTCGCTGACGTTCGCCAAGGCCGCCATCGAGTCGGCACACGTCGCCCTCGTTCCCGGCGCGCCGTTCGGCGAGGACCGCTGCGTGCGTTTGAGCTTCGCCACGGACCTGGCCACCATCAACAAGGGCCTGGACCGCATCGAGAAGCTCTTGGCGTAGGTCCGGCGCTATGGCGCCAGCGGAACACGGACCTTCGCCAGATCCGGATGGGCGTCGCGCAGACGCTTCAGACACCAACTGAGTTGCGTTTGCAGGTCCGCGTCGTCGGTACGGATCGCGGCACGGGCCAGGACCGCATACGCACGCTCGCGGTCGGCGCCGATCATCCCCTCAGCCAGCACCGTCACGAAGTGCCGGTAGCGTCTTCGGCGTTCGTCGGCGTGCTTGACGGCCGCCAGCGTCTTCTCGGGCCCGCCGACCACGAACCGGTCGAACAGCTTGCGAGCCTCGTCAAAGGCGCCGTCGTAAGACCTGCGGCACAGTTCGGCCGCGGCCGGGACGCGGAACCTCACATCCGATCGGGCCTTGAAGACACGCCGGAGCGCCTCGCAGCCCGGTTTGCCGTAGGCGGCGAGGGCGCCGATCTCGGGTATCCTGTAGCCGATGCTCCCGGCAGCGACGCGGCGGTCCAGGGCGGCGGTAATGTCATCGATCGCCTCGGCGTGAGCGACCCTGGCCAGGCGAGACGCCACATTCGAACGCTTCAGAGGGTCCTTGCGGTAGCAGGTCAGCAGGACCGGCCCCACGCCCGGATCGCGCGACCAGACCAGGTAGTCCATCACACGGTCGACCGGCACGTTGTGGGCCTTGGTCCACGCCAGCAGCGGCCGGATATATTCCTTCATGCCGCACTTGGCCGCGTACCAGGCCAGCGTATTGGCCGCCGCGACCTGGACGGCCCGGTCCGAATCGTCCAGGCGCCCGCGGAGGGCTCCGAGGAGTCGCGTGATATCACCGGCGAGCTGCTCGTCCGACAGTTTGTGCAGGTTCGCCAGGTACGTCGGCGTCCCGGCCAACAGTGTTGCGGCGTGGCGGGCGATGCCCGCCCGGATCACCGCGTCCTTGTGGGCGGCCAATTGCTCAGCAAGGAACGGGACCAACTGCCTGCCCTTGACCCGCGCCAGGCCGCGCCAGGCTTCGCGGACATCAGACGCCCACACTTTCGACCGGGACAGCACCTTCAAGCAAACAGGGACGATCCGTTCGTCGTCGTACCGCACCAGGACGGGCAGGGCCGCGCGGGCGACGTCGCGCCCGAACGTGTCCAGCACCTTGATGGTCGGCTCGATCAGTCGCGGGTCGTCGTACTTGGTGGCAATGCTTAGATACGCCGCGGCCCGGTCGGAGCGGATCTTCCCGGCCAGGGCGAGCTTCAGACCCTCGAGGACGCCCTCGACGCCCTTGTCGTCCTTGACGGCGGCCAGCGCCGACGTCGCGGCGCGGTGGCGCGTGACCCGCCGGGCGAACCTCTCCTTGTTCGGATCAGCGGCGGGGACCTTCTTAGCCGCGGCGATACCCTCGGGCCCGAAGGCCGGCAGTGCCGCGGCCACCAGGTTCTGCCCCTGCGCCCAGCCGGGGCCGTTGAAGTCGGACGCCAGCACGCCAACCGAACGGCCCCGGACGAACTGCGCCAGGGCGAACACGGCGATGCCCGCCGAGACGCTGTCGGCTCGCCAGACGACGGCGGCCTCGAGCAGCGGGACGGCCTCGGGCCCGACCGCCGCGGCCACACGCTTCCCGGCGCCCCCGTACGTCGCTACGGTCGGACCCATACGGGTCATGAAGCCTCGGTCACGAACGAGCCCGGCCGCGTGCATGGCGGCGGCGAGTTTCGGCTTCACGATCCGCAAGGCGGCCGCCTCGCAGAACAGCTTCTCGCGCCAGTCGTCGGCCTTCTCGCGCCGGGCGTCCAGGGGCGCTATGGCGGGCTTGCCCATGGCTACAACGGCCTCGCGGAGCGTGGCATGGGCGGGCCCGGTCGCATCGAGCGCCGCGGCGACCAGCACCGGCACCGCGCGGAGGTCGCCCTTCCGTGCCAACTGGCGTGCGGCCGTCACGCGGATCGACGCCGAGTCAGACGCCAAGAGCGTCACCAGGTGTTCGGCGCGGCCCTGAAGGACCGGCAGGACCGCTTCGGCCAGTGCGGCGGCGGCCTTGTACTGCTCCGTGGAAAGCTCCCGCGTCGTGCCCCGGCGGGCGATGATCCGCTTCAGCACCGCCGCACCTTTCGGGTCGCCCGCGATCAGGAGGGCCTCGACAATCGTCGCCACGTGCTCGCCCGGCCGCCCGGCCAGCATCATGCCGTAAAGCTCCACCGCCCGCGGATACCGCGCCTCGGCCAGCGCCGTGACCACCTGCGCCACGTCGCGGTACCTGTGACCATAGCGTTTCTTCTCGTCGGGTGCGACGAGGAACGCGGCGATGGCCTCGAACGCCATCGGGTGCTGTGCGCTTCGGGCCAGTGTGATGACGGCCCGCCCGTCCCGCAGCGCGACGGACCGCTCGACCGCCCGAGCGGTCCGGGCCTTCTCGATGTCCTTCCCGTGCACCAGTTCGGCAAGAAGACCGCCGGCTATCGCGCGGCTCAGCAGGCTATTTGCTTTGGCTTGTCGGCGGGTCAGAACGGGCATCGCCACCGGGCCGAGCGAGATCAAGGCCTTGCGGATCGGGTTGTAGTAGCTCCCGTAGGGCGTCGGGTGCGTGTTGATGTGCACCGAGCGCCCGGGCCAGGCGCGCGAAGCGGCCACCAGCTCATCGAACAGCACTCTCACGGCCTTGGTCCCCCCGAGCTTGCCGATGGCCCGGCAGTAGGTGATGATGGTCCGGGGCCATCTGAGTTTCGGCAGCGCGGCGATGAGGACGGGCGCGGCGTCCCTGTGGCCGATCTTGGCCAGCACCTCGGCCGCCAGCGCCTGGCGATGCGCCACGTGCCAGTCGTCGGAGACTTCCGCCGCGGCGCGGCACAGGGCCCCCGCCGCCGGGGGGCCGATCTTCACCAACGTCTTGGCCAGGACCGAGCCGTGGCGATAGGCCTTGGTGCCGAAGTGGACGAGCAGCTCGGCCGAACGCGGATCGGCGAAGTGTCCGAGCACCTGGAATGCCCGGCCGGTTCGCCACGTGTGTGAGCTTCCCGAGCCGGTGCCGGCCTCGGCCCGCAGGAAGTCCAGGAGGAACGGCACGGCCTTGCGGTCGAGGACGGCGGACTGGACGGCGGGCAGCTTGCGGCCCAGCTTGGCGTAGTAGGTCACCTCGCCGGGGTCGAACGTGACCAGGACCGTCCCGTCGTCGCGGAAGGTCAGTTGGTGCTTCCACCACCAGAGCCTCGACCAGACCGCGACCTTGTCGGGGACGGTAATCCGCAGGAGCAGCGCCTCGGCGAGGCCTCGGCGGCGCCAGTCGGTGCTCTTGGCTTCGGCCTTCAGCAGCGGGAGGATGGCGTTGCCCAGGATCGCCAGGGCGTCACGCGCCACGGCGTAGGCAGTGCCCTCCCGCCCGGCGGCGGCGGCGAAGACCTGCTTGATCCCGGCCGGCGCGCCCGCCCCGGGCGCCGCGGCAGCAGCCGACACTACGCCCGCGAACATCGCCGCCCACGCACAGACGGTTACCCGTTTCATCGATCCATCCCTTCATGGCACGCCCCCACACTGATCTGACGCCCCAATTCGAACGCGGTTCCTGCGGACATTTTCACGGCGCACCCGGACTGCGGCGAAAGTGCCTGTCCGGTGGACGATCGCGGGATTGCTGTCTGTCAGGAGCCGGACCAGGCGGCGCCGGCCTACCGTCTGGGCGTGCCCTTCTGCCTCTTGCGCTTCCGGCCGCCTTTGCCTGCGCCTCCGGGGCCGCTGCTGGTCGGAAGCACCGGAGAAGGTAGCGTGCTGAGGATCTGTTCGAACTGCTTCCTGACGGCCTGGACCTCGGGAGCGGTTGAGTCGGTCACGTCCTTGTATCCGGTGCCGTCCCGGCTGGTGCCGCAGTCGTAGAGCCGCCCGAAGTACTTCATCGAGTTGTTCTCCAGCAGCCAGCGCTTGGTGCGAAGGATGCGCCGGTCGCCGAGATAGGCGAAGATCCACTCCCGCGTTCGGTCGGTCTTCCCGCGAAGGAACGGTGCGAGGCTCTTGCCGTCGATGGGCCTGTCGGTCGGCAGTTCGGCCCGGCCGAAGTCCATCAACGTGGGGAACACGTCGGACATGTCCGCCAGTTCATCGGTCGCGCCGCGCACCTTGACCAGAGAGGGACAGTTCGCGATCATCGGCACCCGCGCGCCGAGTTCGGTGGGCCGGCCCTTGCCCTGTCCGCCCGTGCCGTTGTCGCCCGTGAAGATCACCACCGTGTTCTCGCGCAAGCCCAACTCCTTCAGCGTCGCGACAAGGCGCCCGACGAGCTTGTCGGTGTATTCCACCATGGCCCGGAAGTTCTCCTTGCGGTTGACGAAGTGGTCCTTGGTCCCCTTGGTGTTGTCCGGCGTGGTGTAGTACGGCCCGTGCGTCAGCGCCATGGGGAAGTAGGCAAAGAACGGCCGGTCCTTGTGCCGCCGAATGAAGTCGATGAGGAAGTCGGTGAAGATGTCCGGTCCGTAGTCGTCGGGTTTGGTGGGCAGGTACTTGGCGTTCCTGACGATGGATGGGTGCCAGTAACGGCTGGTTTTCTGTCCGGGTCTGCCTTCCCACCCGCCGGTGTGCTTGACGCCCTCGGGCAGATTGTGCTTGTAGGCCCACATGCAGTACTCGTCGAAGCCTGTCTCGACCACGAGTTTCGGGATCTTGCCCGAAAGCTGCCACTTGCCCGCCATGACCGTTGCGTAGCCGCCCCTTTTGAGCACCTGGGCGAAGGTCAGGTGGTGCGAGATCTGCTCGGCGGGGTCCGTGCGGTTCGGCCCGCCGGGGCGACCGGCAAACTGAAAGACCTTGTTGTGGGAGCCGTACTGGCCCGTCATGATCTCGAACCGTGTCGGATGGCAGATCGGCGCGGTGTAGCACGTCTTGAACTGCACGCCCGTTCGGGCCAGCCGGTCCAGGTTCGGCGTGCGGTGGGCGCGGTGCCCGTAGCAGCCCAGTTCCTTCGCCCCCAGGTCGTCGGCCATGATCACCAGGAGGTTGGGGCGTTTGGGTTTGCTTCGGGCCTGGGCAGCGGTCAGGAGCCCCCCGATCCCGAGCGTCCCTGAGGCCGCCGCCAGTCCTCTGAGAAACTCTCTCCTGCCAACGTACCGGTCCCGGCCTGTCGTTTGCGGTGTCATGATTCGGCTCCTTTGTCCAGCCGGCTCGGCCCTCGCGCCGATGTGCTAGATCCGCCAGGGCGGGCGGATCGCGCGGGACAACATCCGCGAGGCCTGCTCGTCACCGACGATCTTCTCGGCGGCCGGGTCCCATTTCACCGGACGCTTCAGCCGGATGGCGATGTCGGCGATGTGGCTGATGATGTCGGAGGCCACGGCGCTGTCGATGGGCCCGACCGTCGTCTCGCGGGTCTTGACGCACCGGATGAAATCCCTGCCGAGGTCGTTGACCGCCTTGAGGTGGACCTCGCCGGGCTTGATTTTCTCTTTCCAGATGGAGGCCGGCTCGGAGCCCTGCCCGCGATCGGCGGCCCAGACGGCGCCCTCGGACCCGACGAACTTGACGCTGTTGGGGCCGGTCTTGAGCGTCATCGTGACGCCGTTGGCGCACTGCATCTTCACGTCCCAGCGCACGAGGTTGTCGTTGAGCCCGAGGTTGGGGATCACGCCGGTGCCCTGGTACTCGGTGACGCCGGCCTTGTGCGTGTCGTAGCCCCACTGGGCGATGCTCAGCACGTGGGACCCCCACGCCGAAAGCCACCCGAGGCAGTAGTCGTAGATACAGTACCACCCTCGGGCCTTGCACCGGCCCGGAACGTACGGCGCCACCGGGGCCGGGCCCAGCCACATGTCGTACGACAGCGTCTCGGGGGCAGGCTGCGGGGTCGCCTTCTTCGGCGCACAGCCGCCGAACGTCGCGGCGACGATATGAATCTCGCGCACCTTACCGATCCGGCCGCTGCGGACCAGTTCGCAGGCGTGCCGGAACTTCTGTATCGATCGCCGCTGCGGGCCGTACTGGAAGACACGCCCGTAGCGCTTGATCGCCGCGCGAAACGCGACATCCTCGGCCACGCTCGTGCCCAGGGCCTTCTCGCAGAAGATGTCCTTTCCGGCCTTGGCGGCCAGGATGCCCATCGGCACGTGCCAGTGGTCCGGCACGGTCAGGACGACCGCGTCGATATCGTCGCGGGCGAGGACCTCGCGGAAATCCTTGTAGGCGCGGACCTTGCGCTGTTTGGCGACCTTCTCGCGGCGGTCCTTCCACGTGTCGCAGACGGCCACGAGCTGGGCCTCCCCCCCGCCCATGCCGAGATGCCTCGGCCCGCGGTCGCCCAGCCCGATCACGGCGAACGTCACGCGCTCGCTGGCGGCCTTGGTCTTGTCGTCGCCGAGCGCGCTGCCCGTAATGACGACCGGCAGCGCCGCCGCGGCCGCCGTCTTCCCGAGCAGCGTACGCCGTGTCAGGTGTCTTCGTTCCGTGTCCATGGTTGCTTCCTTCCTCTGGTGCCTGTGTCGTCTGCATTATCGCCGGGGCCACCGGCCCGGTCAACGCCGACTGTCGGCGTACGCCCCTTGCCTTCGTCCCAAGCGACTGATAGGCTGCACATATGCTTGGACGTGCACCTGTTCGCGTCTCGACAGTAGCAGCTACCGTTGTGGCGGTTGCCGTGTGCGTACGGGCCGAAGTCGTCACCGTCCGGCCGAAGCAGATGCAGGGGTGGGTCATCGTGACGAACAAGGGAGCTGCTGCGCACCTCGTCAATCACGGTCCGGCCGTGTACGAGAAGGACAAGGTCTTCGTTGCCGAGGACGGCCGCGAGCTGGGCAAAGGGGCTTACTACGCCACGATCCCCTTCAGGGGCGGTGGGACGCCTGGCAGTGCCTGGCTGGGTCTGGACGCGGTGCAGGGCCGCGCGCTGGCCGGAACCGCGCTGAAGCGGATTACCACCATGGAGTACTACGCCTACAACGCCCATATCCCCGTCCGCACGTCCAACCCGAAGCACTGGACCAGTTGGAAGGGATGGTGGACGTACCCGCGGCAGCTGGTGCAGATCCAACTGACCGCACAGAGCCCCGACGGCAAGCAGCGCAAGCAGTTCTGGTTCATGCCCTGGCAAAAGTTCAAGATCCGCGGGGAGAACTGCGGCAGGCACTGCAAGAAGTGGCTCCGCTACGATGCGATCCGGTTCAACCACCCCGGCGGATGCATGGCCGGGCGATGGTTCACGTTCGGCCCGCCTCGGGAGCAGTTCGCCTCGTGGGCCGACGTGGTCAAGGCCTACGGCAACTGGACCCTGGTGCCGACCTCGACGACGTCCTTCGCCCGGGGCGGCTGGAAGAGCGCCGGGTGGGACAAGACCACCGATCCGCCGGGGGCTCCCGCCTGCACGGCCACCGGAACGTGCCTGAACTTCGTGGTCGGCGCCCGCAAGGCCAGAGAGGCCGTCTTCGAGCCCGACGTCACCCAGTGGTCCAACGACTACCGGGGATTCAAAGGCTACGTGGATTGGTTCACCCTGGGCATCGACGGCAGGAAGGTCACCTACAACTTCGAGCCCGCCGCCCAGGGCAAGCCGCCCAGGATCATTACGTTGAGCAACAAGCAAGCCGCGAAGGTCAGACCCGACAGCACCGACCTGGTCAGGATCACCGGCACGGTCGTTGCCCGCACGGGCGCGATGTTCGCGCTGGACGACGGGTCCGGCTACGTCATCCGGGGCTTTCTCTACAAGGACATCGTGACCCCGGAGAATCCCGCCCGGATGGGCCAGCGATGGACCGTATGGGGCCACATGGAGCGGGTCCCCTTTCAGCCCGCCAACGAACCGGCCCTGATCTGGACCTGTGTCAAGCACATGACCCGCCACGCAGACAAGCCGAAAGGACCCTGATGCACTGTGCAGCATGCGTCATCGCAACCAGGTGCCCCGCCCGGGGCAGAATGTGACCCTCGGCCGGGCAGGTGATGACATGGTCCTTCGCCCCGTGAATGCGCACAAGACGATCGTGAGGACCGTCAAACCCCTGCCAGTCGCGCAGCGCCAGACACATTGCCCGGACGAACTTCGGATCGGCCTCGGCGAACATGACCGCCGCGTCGGAGGGGTGCTTGCCGACAAGAACCTGGAGCAGCCCAAACGGTGTGATCGACGCGAGGGGAGCCAGGAGACGAAGCAGAGTGTTGATCTCTCCTGGTGACAGGGCGCTGCCAAGCAGAACGACTTTCGGGTTCTTCAATCGCTGGAAGATCTCCAGTGCGACCATGCCGCCGAGAGACGAGCCACCGATGACATCGCGCGGTGCGATGTCGTGCTCGGCGATCAACTGGTCGGCAACCTCTCCAAGGGTGGTCTGCCCGGAAAATGGCGGCCAGTTCGGGAACGTCGCATTCGGCAGGCCCTTCCACTTCGGTCCGTACATGCGCCGATCGGCACCCATACCGGGAAGCAGATATATCATGGCACTGTCACCGCCGGGTGCCATGGTCCTGATATGGAACGACCCTTGTCAATGGGGTATTCCGTGTCAGTTGTTTGTCCCGTGGGCATCCTCTGCTTCGTCGGACCCACTCGGTCAAC
>Ga0180431_10003376_pt1 | contig 20611 bp, 14 predicted proteins | sample SS_ome_11_FD_132459 | JGI IMG/M metagenome (GOLD analysis project Ga0180431, IMG submission 132459) | Hypersaline lake sediment archaeal communities from the Salton Sea, California, USA - SS_1_MS_1 metaG | ecosystem: Environmental > Aquatic > Non-marine Saline and Alkaline > Hypersaline >...
AAACGATATGTGCACCAAACCCACCTCGTTCTGCGGCTTGTATTCCGCAGGCTTCTTCGCCTTGCCCGCATACTCGATCAGCTCTATCCTCGCCTCCCCCTTCTTTACCATGCAGATCTCCAGCACCGCGTCCTCAACACCCACGCAGTCGCTTATGGGCTTGCCCTCGTGATGGGAGTAGTAGTCCACCTCCATACCCATCACTTCCGTGTAGAACTTGACCGCTTCCTCCAGGTTCGCCACGCTCAGTCCTACGTGATTCATCGTATTAACCATCTGTCCTCTCTCCGATTATTTTTCCTTTCGCGTATTTCTCCACAGCCGTAAGATCCGTCCCTGCCGTCGCGTCATCCCCAGTGCTTCTGCTGGAACCGCGCGAGCCGCTCGTACGTACCGCTCTCCATGAGCGCCCTGAATCCACCGTAAAATATTTCGTACTGCTCTTCATAGAGCTCGTTCAACTTCATGTCCGGCTCAATTGTGTCCCGGGTATGCACCATCGATTCCACCCCCTCTTCAACGGAACCGAAGACGCCGCATCCGGCCGCGCCGAGGATCGTCGCTCCCAGCGTGGTACACTCGGATACCTCGAGACGCTCCACCGTTCTTCCGTAAATATCAGCCTGGATGTGGTTCCACAATTCCGATTTTGAACCGCCGCCCGAAAGCCGCAGTGCGTCGAACTGCTTCCCGAGAACCTCCTCCATCGCCCGTATCACCATCTTCGTTTCAAAAGACACGCCTTCCAATATCGCCCTCGCCATGTCTTTTCGGTCGTGTATGAAGGAGAGGCCGATAGAACCGCCGCGCGCGAAATCGTGATAACTCGGCGTGCTCTGTCCCTGGAAGCACGGGTAAAACATGAACCCCTTGCTTCCCGCCGGGCTCTTCGAAGCCTCGAGCGTGATGATATCGTAAACGTCGAGCCCGAGCTGCTCCGCGGCCCTGCACTCCGCGTTTGCGTATACGTCCCTCCACCACTTGAGCGCCGCGCCGGCAGTAAAGGTAAGCCCTTCCATATCCCACTTGTTCGGAATACCCGACCCTCCCATCAGTACCGAGCGGTTCTTATCCTTTTTTCTAGAGTCGATATGGGCCACCATCACCATGGCGGTACCGATGGTGATCTCCGCCATTCCCTCGTGAACGATTCCCGCGCCGATTGCGGCGCACTGCTGATCGCCCGCACCGATCGCTATGGGCATGGCCTCGGCAAAACCCGTTTCCCGCGAAGCCTCTTTTGACACCACGCCGACCTGCCTGGAAGGCGTTCCCATGGGAGGAAGCCTGTCCGAATCCAGACCGATCCGCTCGCACAGGTCACGGCTCCAGTCGAGTTTTTCGATATCCATCATCCCGTTCAGGGTAATGGACGCGGGATCGGTACTGAGCTCTTCAGCTCCGAGTCTGTACAGAAAATACTCCTGTCCGTTCAGTATTTTAAATGTTTTTTCATAGAGGTCCGGTTTTTTGTCTATGAACCATTTCATCTTCGAGTAGGACCACATGCTCGAGACCGGGACCCCGGAGACTTCGTGGTACTTTTCTTCACCAATGGTCTCCTTAATCCACTCCAGCTCGCTCGACGCCCTGCCATCGGACCACACAATGGAACTCATGAGCGGACTGATTTTTTTATCAACAGGTACGAATGTGCCCCTCTGGCTCGAAATACCGAGCGATGCGATCTTTTTTGGATCGATATTCGTTTTCGCCAGTACCTCACGCGTGGCTTCACAGATCTTCTTCCACATCATGAGCACGTCCTGCTCGACCCATCCCGGATGGGGTATCTCGCACGGATACTCCCGGTATGCCATACCGACGATACGGCCTTTCGTATCCGCGATGAGCGCCTTTACGCCCGTGGTACCGATATCGAGTCCTGCGAGGTACCGGTTCTCCTTCATATCGATCTCCTTTGCCTGGTGATTGCCGGGCTCCTACGTACCCGGAAGCTCCATCTTGTGAAGCTCTGTGATCATGTCGAATATCTGATACAGCGGTCCGTTCAGTATATCCTCCCGTACCTTGAATATTTTCGAATAGATTTCATTGTTGCGCGGAATGGGATCGAACCTGTCCTTCTGCTTTATCCAATCGTTCACCGTCTTGCGGATGTCCTTCACGTCACCCACTCCGTACGCAGCGAGGATGGCATTGCCGAGAGCCGCACCTTCAGCCCGCTGAAGCGTCGTATAGGGAGCGTTAAGAACGTCGGCCTTGAGCTGGTTCCAGAACGCGCCCTTGCTTCCTCCCCCGGTACCGATGACCTTTTTCAGATCGATTCCCACGCTTCGCAGGATATTCACGTAACCGAGGTATTCAAAGGCTATCGATTCGAGAATTGATCGCCAGAGAGTCCCGGCATTGTTCGAGCCGTACAGGCCGAGCCAGGATGCGGAGGCGTTCGGCCACGCGGGAGAGCTCCTGCCCTGGAGAAACGGGAAGAACAGGGAAAACTCCGCGCCGATGGGAGTGGGTTCCGCCAGCTTGTTCATACGCTCGTAGAAATCCTCGTCACCCTTTTCTCCCAGCACTTCATCCCGAAACCAGCGAAGGCTCAACCCCCCCGCGGGTATGAAGCTCCAGTACATGTAGTGGTCATCGAGCGTTGCCATGGCATTGATGATCACCTTCTTCCGGGTGACTTCACGCTTGAAATCCGGGACTGCGAAGGTAAATATGGATGCGGTTCCCGCGACGTCCGAGCACATTCCCGGTTCCAGCACGCCCGAACCGAGGTTCGACTGCATGATGTCTCCGGCACCCGCAACGAGGGGTATGCCCTCGCGGAGCCCGAGCTTGTCCGCCTGTTCCCGGGTAAGCGTTCCGACAACGTCCCACGGCTTCTTCCTGGCCGGTAGAAGCTCGTAAGGGATGCCCAGGGCCTCCATCTGGCGTTCCGACCAGTCACGCTTGTGCGCGTCGAACCCTATAACCCAGCCCGACATATGTGCCCAGTCGATATACGCATCCTTTGCCTTCATGCCTCCCAGCTTACCCATCACATAATTCGCCGCTCCCACGACCTTCTTCGACCGCTTGAGGAAGTCGGGATCGTTCTTTATGTACCATTTGACGATCATCGGCGGCATATAGGCCCCGATGTCCGCATTTCCGCTTTCATCAACCCAGGGAGCATCCTGAATTCCCGCCGTCGCGATCGCTTCCTCTTTCGCCCTTCCGTCCAGATACGGAATATACGGCCCTACCGGATTCCAATCATCATCGATGGGAAGAAATCCGCAGATAACGCCGCTGCACGATATTCCCCGCACGTCTTTCGGGTCTATCCTGCTCTTCTGAACGCACTCCTGTATCCCCTCGCATACCACCCTGTAGAACTGGTCCGGTTCCATCTCCGCCCAACCCGGTCTGGGATACTTAATCTCATGCGGTCTGTACGCTTCGGCGATAAGTGTCGAATCATCGGAATAGATGGCAACCTTTGTTCCCATGGTCCCGTTGTCGTACCCAATATAATACGCCATATCTTCCCCTCTCCTTATGAGGTATTAAACACGTTAACGTACACTATTCAGGCTGAATAGCGAGCCGTCCGGCGAAATCCGTCGCCGGATGGGGCTCCTATTCACGTCAGCTTCTATTAAATACGGGTCAGGGTCCTTACTTCAGCAGGCTTTCGCCCGTATCACCGTCAAACATATGGATATGATCGTACTTCACATTCATCCATATGGGCGCATCCACTTCGGCCTTGTAGCCGATCGTGGTCTTGGCCTTTACCAGATCGTCACCGATCGTGATATTGATGATAACGTCCTCTCCAAGCGGCTCGGTGATGTAAACCTTACCCGCAATATCATACTTGGAAGGCGCCTTCGAAAAGAGCTCGAAGGATTCGGGCCTGACACCAAGGTCGATGTTCATCTCTCCCTTTAAATCCCGGCTGAATCTCTTACAAACAACATCAGGCAGAACCAGGTTGAACTCATTGTGTATGACGTATGTTTTAGCGCCCTCTTTCTTCAACTGGCACGGGATGAAGTTCATCGGAGGGTCTCCCATAAAACCGGCGACGAACTTGTTTGTCGGGTGGTTGAACACTTCGTCCGGGGTCCCGAGCTGCTGAAGAACGCCGAGGTTCAGGACCGCGATCCGGTCCGCCATGGTCATACCCTCGAGCTGGTCGTGGGTGACGTATATCATGGTCGCGTCCAGGTCCCTGTGAAGCCTCTTGAGCTCACCGCGCATATGCGTCCGGAGTTTCGCATCGAGGTGGGAGATCGGCTCGTCCAGAAGGAATACCTTCGGATTACGCACGATCGCACGGCCGATTGCGACGCGCTGCTTCTGACCGCCTGAAAGCTGCTTCGGCATCCTGTCGAGCAGCCCCTCGATGTCGAGAATCTTTGCCGCCCTGACGACCTTTTCACGTATCGTCTTGTCATCGAGCTTCTGGATCCTCAGGGGATACGCCATATTATCGTAAACGGTCTTGTGCGGATAGAGCGCATAGTTCTCGAATACCATGGCGATATCCCTTTCATGCGGTTCCACATCGTTTACCGGCTTGTCGTCAATATAGACCTTACCCTTCGTAATATGCTCGAGACCGGCAATCATCCGCAGGGTCGATGATTTTCCGCATCCTGACGGACCAAGCAGGCAGAGAAACTCCCTGTCCCGGCAGTCTATATTGAGATCTTTCACGGCCTCGACCTTGCCGTAATGCTTAAAAACCCCTTCAAGTTTAACCTTTGCCATACTGAAACACCTCTTTACATGCAAATTTTATTTTTATATACCGGTACGCGACACAAGCGGACCGGTGCATCGGTACAGTCTTCTGTTACACTCCCGTTAAACACGTTACTCACGCACCGCACCCATGGTAAGTCCCTGAACGAGGTACTTACGGATGAGTATCCCGAGAAAGATCATGGGAACCACGAGGATGATCGTTGCCGCGTTTATGGGACCCCATTTTATATACGATGTCGTCTGGAGTTCGGTTATGCCCACGGGCACCGTTTTTGCGGGTGCACCGCCGATGATCGCCGCGAACAGGAAGTCGTTCCACGAGAGCAGCACGCAGAGAACGAACGCCGCAACGATGCCGGGTTTTGCGAGCGGCAGGGCGATCTTTCCGAACACCTTCCAATGGGTATCTCCGTCAACAAACGCAGCCTCCTCGATTTCCACGGGCAGGTCGTCGAAGAATCCCTTGATCAGCCAGAGTGCGAACGGAAGGTTGAAGGTCGTATAGGCGAGTATGAGTCCCGGAATGGACTGCAGCATACCGATCTTCCTGAAGATGTAGTACAGCGGAACGATAACCACGACCGCGGGTGCCATTCTCGTGGATATGATCCAGAAGGAGATATTGTCCTCCTGCTTGAACCTTCCCCTTGACAGTCCGAACGCCCCGAGCGTCCCGAGCCCCACCGATATGATCGCGGAACTGATGGCGGCGACTATACCGTGCCAGACGTAGGTGAGGAACCCTTCATTGATTAAGAGTTCCTTATAGTGCTCGAGTGTCGGCGTAAACTTGAAGAACCCAAACGCGCCCCTTATATCGCCTACCTCCGGAATGGAGAAAGCGGCTCGTTCCGTCTTTATCGACGACATGAGCATGATGAAGAGCGGCGTTATGCTCCACAAAAAGAAGATGATGAGCACGATTACCGTGACCACCATTACAATCGGTTTTTTCTCTTGAACAATACTTTCGGCAGCCATTATCTCTGTACCCCTTTCTTCTTCATAATATTGACGAAAAGCATAGCCATGAAAATGGTGATCAGCAGAAGGACGAATCCCGACGCCGCACCTCTGCCCAGCTCGAAATAGCTGAAGGCAATCTGGAAGAGATAATAGGCCTGCGTTTTCGTTGCGCCTGCAGGACCGCCTGTTGTCATGACAAAGATCTTGTCGATATAGCGCATGATGTCCATAAACCTTATAAGAACACCGATGACGATGATCGGCACCATGTTCGGCAGGACAACATCGATAAATCGTCTGAATGGTTTTGCACCGTCACACTTGGCGGCCTCGAGCTGGTCGAGCGGCACTTTTTTCAGTCCGGCGAGAAGTACCAGGGTCATGAATGGGGTCCAGTTCCATACATCGGCCATAATGATTCCGGCGAGGGCCCAGTTTGCGTCACCAAGAATCGTGGCTCCTTTCAGAATGCCCAGTGTTCTCAGTATCCAGTAGTACCAGCCGAACGATGCGTTGTACAGGTATGTATAGAGAAAACCGACCGCTACCGGGGCGACCATCATCGGGAAAAGGAAAATGGTCGTCAGAATATTTGCTCCTCGTTTCAGGTTGTTGAGGAACATCGCTATCACAAACCCCAGCAGAAACTCGATCGTAAGACTTATCCCCACATATTTGGCCTGGATCCACCAGCCTTTTATCCACGTGTGATCCTTGAAAAGTTGCAGGTAGTTCGACAGCCACACGAACTCATTCTTCGCTCCCGGCCTGACCGCGACCTTGAACAGACTCATCACGATCATCCAGAAAAAGGGGTAAAGCGTTATGGCTAAGAGCAGTATGACCGCAGGAATAACCATCCAGCCGTAAAAGCTGAGGCCGTAGCGCCGCTTGTGCAGGACACTCAGCTGTCTTTCCCCTACATTGTTATTTAACTCCATTGCACTGTCTGCCACTTCATACTCCTTACACCATAAAGATTTTTACCAGGAGCACACGGCCCCGAAGGGCCGCATGCCGCTGTAATTTCTTACACTCCGTGCATCTGATCGAGTCTCTTCTTGAGAATCTTCGCGCAATCCTCGGGCGACTGTTTGCCGGCCATGGTTTTCGCGATCTCGATACTCTGTGTCTGCATGTACTCGTTAAACTTCGGAATTTTCGGACCGGGAACCACGTGCGGATCCTTGCAGCCCGCCAGGGACGGCGGATAGGTCAGCGCGTTCGGCATCGTGCTCGGCCTCTCCATGGCTGCCACGACTTCCGGATCGTTGAGCACCTTCATCCTCGTCGGTGTTCCACCGAGATCCTTGAGAACGGACTTCTGAACCGCTGCGGAGGTTGCGTAGGTGGCGAAGATAAACGACGCCCGCTGCATATCCTCGGAGAGGTTGCCGTTGATGGCTATACCGCCGATACCGTAGTTCGTGGCGTTGACGCCCTGCTTCCCGTTTACGATCCAGGAGGACTCGCCCTTCGGATCGAGCGCGTAACCGGTTCTTCCGCCTGCGGCAACCGAGTTTGCTTCATCCTCGACCGCGGCCGCGAACTCCCCGTAGTTGAAGCAGATAGCGATCTTGCCGGTGATGTATCCGGTGTTCACGCCTGACCAGTTCCAGCTCAGGCTTTCCGGGTGCGCGACTGAAAACAGTTCCTTCATATGCGTGAGTGTTTCCACGGACTGATCGTCTCCCCAGTTACAGGGTCCGGGATCCCTCGCGCCGATGTACGGATCATCGAAGTTCCACTCTTCCCACCGGCCGTGGGCGAAGAGCATACGCTGGTAGCAGAGCTGTCCCGCCCAGCCTTCAAGGGCCTGGAACCCAACGCCGTACTCAACGTCCTTGATGTCGGACCTGTTGAAGAAGTTCGCGATGTCTATGATGTCCTTCCAGGTGGTGTTCTCGTTATATACGAGCGGGTAGCCGTACTCGGCCTCGAACTGCTTGGAGTACTTCTCGAAAATGTCCTGCCTGTACATGGCAACGCAAATTGCGTTGTCGTACGGAAGAGCGACCAGCCTGTCCCTGCCGTAGAAGTGGCCGGTCGTGTCGAGCCAATTCGGGCCCCATACCTCCGCACCGTACCCGTCCGGGTCCTGCGGGAGCGTGTCGTCGCCGATGAACTTGTTGTAATCGGCCCAGTAGTCGGCGAACATCGTTGAGAGGGGCTTGTCCTGGGCGTAGTTGAGCTGATAGCTCGTGGTGCCGCCCTTGAGGTCGATACCGACCTTCTCCTGTACCGTTGACAGCGTGTCCTGCCTGATCTCGATCTCGATTCCTGTCAGATCATAAAATTCCTGCGCCCTCGTCTTGATGGCGTAAGAGGGAGGTGTGTTTTCCGACATAAAAATAAGCTTTGTGCCTGCGTACTGTTTCCAAACATCGCCTTCTACACCGGGCATCTTTTTTTCAGCAGCCTTCTTCTCCTCCTTGCCGGCAAAACCGAACTTCGGCTTCGCGATACTTCCACCGACGGCATAGAGAAGACTTCCGCCTGCCGCGACCTGACCGGTCTTTTTTAAAAACTGGCGTCTTGACATCTTGTCATTCGTCATTCAATTCCCTCCATTTGATTTAACATACTACAATCCCTAGACGGTAAAACTCTTTGAAAGATCACCTCCTTCGCAGTGAATTATGTACAGATTCGAGTTAATAAAAATCGACCTTGCTAAATATCAATAGCAAGGTCGATGGGTCAATAAAAATTTAACAATCTCTGAAAAGTGTTAGTAGCAATTCTAGAGGCCATGGGAGCCTGTGCCTTTCTGATCGGAATTCGTCCGCTTAATGGTCCCGGTCAGATATTTCTGATTACTGTCACCGCATAATTTAAACATAGATTATAGGAAACGTAAACGTATTCTTACATTAACGTACTGAGTAGATTAATAAATTTCTTTTTTCCCACTACCCCTTTACCCGGCATACCGGTATACAACTGCCGAAACTCATATTTTGCACCATACGACTTGATCTGATCTTATCGCTGAAAACGCTCCATACTCTCACGACGTGCATACTATAATAATAAATATTTAAGGGGTCTTCTAATATTTTATTCTCTATTATGCTCATATATTTCACAGGCAGGCTGATTAACCCTCTTTAACCGTAATCCGCAGCATTTTTAACCTGACATGGCCGAATAATGATAGAATGAAGCGTCAATAAAGCGAGGCAGGGTATATGAAAAACGAATCCGTCCTTTTTACTCCGATCACGATCGGCGGGATTGAAATAACGAACCGTTTTGTTCGATCCGCAACGCACGACTACATGGCGGGCCGGGACGGTTCGGTCACAGACCGGGAGGTGTCCCTGTATTCGGAACTCGCGCAGGGTGAAACAGGCCTTATCGTTTCGGGCCATGCCTACATAAGCCCCTCCGGAAAGGCGAGCCCTTTTCAGATCGGGGCATACAGCGATGACCTGATCGAGGGCCTTTCCGGAATTTCGAAGGCGGTACATGAGAACGGGGGAACAATCTTTTTGCAGATAGCCCACGCCGGCAGGCAGACAAAGGCGAAACTCTGCGGCTGCACTCCACTCGCCCCCTCTGCCGTGTACGAGCCGACCTTTGACGTCACACCTGTCGAAATGAGCCCGGAAGATATCAAACGGGTTATTGATGATTTCATACAGGCCGCCCGCCGCGCACGGGAGGCGGGGTTCGACGGGGTACAGCTCCATATGGCCCACGGCTACCTCCTGTCGAGCTTTCTTTCTCCCCATACCAACAGGCGGACCGACGAGTGGGGGGGCACACTCCAAAACCGCCTCAGGGCCGCAACCGGTATCATTCGGGGAATCAGCGACCTGCTCGGAAACGACTGCCCCCTCATCGTAAAGCTGAACTCCACGGACCTCTTCGACGGCGGTCTGACCGTGGAGGAAAGCATTGAGGCAGCGGTGATTCTCGAACAGCACGGTATCGAGGCGATCGAGGTCAGCGGCGGCATTACCGAAGGGGGCAAGGGTCCGATCTGGAAAGGGCCATTGAAGGAAGAGGGTTACTTCGTTTCCAACGCGGAACGGATAAAAGAGGCGGTATCAATTCCCGTATTCGGTCTGGGAGGTCTTCGGACATTATCAGTTATGGAACGTATTATACGGAACGGCGGAGCGGACATGATCTCCATGTGCCGCCCCTTTATACGGGACCCGCATATCGTGAAAAAGTTCCATGAAGGCCGGGCAGCAGCATCGGATTGCACCTCCTGCAACGGATGCCACAACCTCCGCGGAATCAGATGCAGCCTGGTCAGACCAGCCGTGCAGTAAGCGTTATCTCCGTGCTCGCGAGCGCCTGTGATACGGGGCAGCCCGTCTTCGTGGCATTCGCCTTTTCCAAAAATTCCTTCTCATCAATCCCGGGAACCCGTGCCTCGGTCTCGAGATCGATGCGGGTGATCGCGAACCCGTCGCCGACTTTATCAAGATGCACTTTCGCGCTCGTCCCCACCTCCCCGGGTTTGTATCCCGCCTCCGCAAGGCCGTGGGCCAGCGCCATGGAGTAGCATCCAGCCAGCGCGGCCCCTATAAGCTCTTCGGGGTTTGTTCCGGTACCTTCCTCGAACCTGGACACGAAGCTGTACTGCGTATCCTTGAAAAGCCCGCTCCCCACGCTTACGGTGCCGTTCCCCTCAACTAGGTTTCCTTTCCATACTGCGTTTGCCGAACGTACCATGTTTTTCTCTCCCCTATTGGCAATTAACTTGGTTTCGATGCATTAAACAATAAGCTCCCTGTTCCCGGAAGTGAACGGCGATATGCCGACGGGCGGTTAGAAAACCCTCATCAAGCGATGAAAAAAATTGGAATTATAATTCTTTTGCTTACCTTTTGTATATACGACACTCTATGAATTCAAAATATTAATGTATATAGAAACCTTTATCTTCAGTATATTTCCCCCGCTTATGGATTTATAACGGAGAGATACTCATGAAAATGAGAAGAGCGGTATTATTGCTCATGACCGCGATGATTTTATCCAGCGCTCCTTTCGCATCAGCCCAGCAGAGAGAAACGGATCGTCCGACGGACGGGCCGGCTTTCCCGATTGCGACGGCACAGGAATCCGAGCAGTACCACAGGATCTCCGTGGTGGGGAGGCTCATGCCGAAATCCCGGATTGTTCATTATGCGACAACCGGCGGCTATGTCTCGGAGATATCGGTTGAGGAGGGGCGGCTCGTCGAGGCCGGACAGAAACTGTTCAGCATCAGGCGCAAAGACGACGTCAGCAACATCTACAAACCGACGATCATAACGGCAAGGATTACGGGCTGGGTTTCCCGGGTATACGTACAGACGGAGGACGAGGTCGGCAGCGGCGATCCGGCAGTCGTAGTCATTGGAACCGAGGGCTACGTACTGGAGGCGACTATAAGCGACAAGGATGCGTTCAAGGTCCGAATCGGAGGCCGGGTTTCCGCAACCACCATGGGGGAACAGCAAATCAGGGGGGTGCTGGTCAGCAGGTCCCGGGAACCGGACTACGATACGGGGCTCTTTTCATTGACCTTCCACTTTCCAAACGATCAGCTGACCCATATCGGCGAGTTCGTAATGATAGACCTGCCTACGGACAGGTCGAAAGGAATTTTCGTTCGTCGTGATTTACTGAGACGGCGGTACGGAAAATATTACCTGTGGACCGTTACGGAGCAAAAAACCCTTTCCGCAAGAGAGGTCGTGATCGGCCCGACCTACGATGAACTGGTAAAGATCGAAGAGGGACTCTCAGCAGGTGAAAAATACCTCACCCGTATTACCGGTAGAGAAAAAGAGGGCGCCGTAATTGATGCATCGGAAAACTGACCTGCTTCACGTATTGTTTGGAAAGCGTACCGGTTTTTTACTGATGCTCGCCGTACTGTGCATAGCCGGGGGAATACTCGTTTCCAAGCTGCCGATTCAGCTCTACCCGCAGACACGAAGGCCCCGTGTTCGGGCCGTTATACGACATACCGGTATTTCCGCCGTCGACTTCGCCGATCAATACGCCGATGACATCGAATCGAGGTTCATCGCCATCGAAGGGGTGGATATCGTCGAGGTCGAGTACGAGAACGACCGAAGCGATTTCACCCTGACCTTCGACTGGAAGACGGACAGCGAACAGGCAAAAGTCGACGTTGAATCCGCAATGACGAATATCATGAACCTTCTTCCGTCCGAGTACCAGGACAGTTACGATGTACGGTTTTTTTCCGGCGAAAACGCCGGGTATCTCATGATGGGAGTGACCTCCCCCACCACGAGCCCCGAGGAACTGTACCGCATCCTGAAGACCTCGGTGGAATCGAGATTGAATCGGATCGAGGACGCGGAAACCGTCGATATCTACAACGTGGAAGAGATGTCCGCAGAAGTGGTGCTACGACAGGCCGATCTTCTGGCATACGGCTTGACCATTATCGACGTAGAGGAAGCGATCACGAGCGGCTACCGGCCGGAATCCGTCGGCAGACTCGAGGAGGGGGACACCTCCTACAGCGTCCGTTTCAGGAGAGGGGCGGAGTCGGTTTTTGAGATCGGCAGGATCATAGTGGCGCAGCAGGGCAATGTCTCAGTCAGGCTCCGGGATATAGCGGACATCACAATCTCCTACGCCCTGCCTGAGCGGGCTTTCGTGATGAACGGAATGCGCGGCATACGAATAACCGCGTCGCCCGTGGATGGGGGAAACGTACGCAGGATGTCCCGCGACGTGCACGCCTCACTCATTGAGGCGCGAGCCGAAGGTATTCTGCCCTCGGACTCGATTTTTCACCTGTACCTCGATCCCGCGGAATATATTGACCGTTCGATCAGGAACGTAGTGCAGGCCGCGCTGGTCGGAGCTGCGCTGGCCATGCTCGTGGTCCTCTTCAGCCTCGGGGACCTCCGCAATACGCTGCTCATCGGAATATCGCTCCCGGTTACCCTTATCCTCTCCTTCATCCTCATGTACTTTTTTAAGGTCAGCCTGAATCTGATATCCCTCGGGGGCATCGCACTCGCAGTCGGCATGGTAATAGACCCGGCCATTGTCATCATGGAAAACATCCATCGCTTCCGTATCGAAGAATCACCGGTGCGTGACGACGGTCACCTGAAAGACTTGATTATTCGAGCGGTGGTCCAGGTCCGTTCACCCGTCATAGCATCGATCCTGACTTCCGTTCTCGTTTTTCTTCCCATACTCTTCACCGCTCCCCTCACCAGTGCCGTTCTCGGCGACCAGGCAAAAACGGTCATCTTCGCGCTGCTGATTTCAATGGTCGTTGCCCTGACCATGATCCCCCTCATCGGGTCCATCGTTTACCGGGTAACCGGAAAAACGTCACCGGGGGCCGAGCGTAAGACGAGCGGGCTTCAGAGGTTCTCCGCGTCCTCCATGGGCATTTTCATCAGCCTGTATAAGCGCATCCTGCGGGGCCTTCTCGTAAGGAAATGGGCATCCGTCCTGTTCATGGCGTTTTCCTTCGGTTTTCTCGCATTCGCGATATTCGTCATCCTCCCCATGATCCCGCAGGAGATCATCTCCCCGCCTAAAAGCGACAGGGTCGTGGTTTTCTTCAGGAGCCCCGTAATCGACGATCCCGAGCAAGTGGTGGAGGAAGTCATCCCCAAGATGCAAACGCTCATCGAGGAGCGTGTGGGCCGGTACGTGGACGGCACCTACGTCGACGTGTTCGGCCGTTTCAACCGGTACCTGATTAACCTGAAGAGCTCGCAAAACGCAAATGAGGTAATCGGGGAGCTGCAGAAGGTCTTTGTGAGCGACAACACCTGGTACTACAACGTTATGATGTGGGACCCGGCCCAGCTCCCCCTTCCACGCACCATGGACCTTCAGCTCAGCGTTCACGGGAACGATCCCCTGACGTCGATAACGCTTCTCGAGCGCGTTCGGGACCTCATCAATGACACCGAGCTGTACAGCTGGGTGTTTACCGATCCGCCGACAAGCCTTTCCGACGAGCTGTCATTATCGGCAAGAACGGAGATGATTGAAGGTTTTCCCGAATTTTCAGAGGCCGGACTCTTACGGCTCGTTCGCAAGATCCTGGGCGGCACCGCCTCGATCGAGTTCGAGGAGGACCTGGACACGATCGAAGTCGCCGCCGTCTATCCGGATTCCGAAGTATTCGGCCGTGAAGGACTCCGCAACTTCCTCATCCCGTACGGGCAGAGCGCGGTGCCCCTGAAGCATTTTTTCGATTTCAGGGAGGATACCGGTGTCTCCGGTATGGCTTCCGAGAACGGTGAAAGAATATTCAGGGTCTATGCCAGGATGGCGCCTGACACCCCGTCGGCCCGAAGGGCCGAGTACGAAGAACGGATCAGGGAGGAGATCGAAGCCGAGCTTCAGGTCCCTTCCGGCTACTCGGTGGCTTTCGACAATCCCCAGGAGGAGCTTGACCAGGCGATCCGCTCGCTCTTCATCGCGCTCGCGGCATCCGTGGTGCTTGTCTACCTCGTGCTCGCGTTCCAGTTCAATTCCATCTCGGTTCCGCTCGTGATCCTCGTGACCGTGCCCCTCGGGTTCACGGGCGTGGTGCTGAGCCTTTTCGTGTTCAAGTCAACCCTGAACCTCAACTCAATGCTCGGTACGATACTGCTCGCGGGCATCGTGGTGAACAACGCCATCATCCTGATCGACTTCTATCTCAAGATCGGGGCGGAGTATAAAAACAAGATCGACGCGCTCGTGGAGGTAGCGGGAATCCGCTTTACCCCCATCGTCATCACCATGCTGACCACCGTATTCGGCATGCTCCCCATAGCCATCGGCTTCGGTGAGGGCTCCAACATCATCAAGCCGCTCGGAATCGCCGTATCGGGCGGGCTCGTGGTTTCCACCCTTTTTACGCTCTTCATGGTACCCATCATCCTGAACCTAATGAAGGTCGGAAAGGCTGCACCGCCCGTGACTTTGTCCCGATAGATCCGTGAAGGTTCCAGAACTTACCTGATATACCTCGAGTCCGATTTCGTATTCAGCCGGCAGTCATTCGGTTTTAAAAGAAAAATACCATAAAACGGTTATATTTATATGCCGCCGATTATGATCATGCGGTTGTTCATGAACCCGTAGTCACCCGGGGTGAGATGCGGTGTGAAATCCCGATGCACTTCAATGTCCTTGAGGCCCGCCCCCTCAAACAGTCTCGTCATTGAGGGCGGATCGTAAAAACGGATTGCATAGCTCTGTTCCCTGAGCAGTCCCCGCTTTCTGCTGAGTACGATCTCCCGAACAGTGATCCGGTCCTGCACCTTCTCACGCATCCGGCAGACGATGATATCCTTACCGATCTCATGCCATGCGCGGGGGTTGAAGATCTCGTTCATGCGGCTTCCGTCCACCACATCGACAAGAAGGTGCCCGTTCCCGCGGAGCAGGCGCCGGGCTTCCCGCAGGATATGAACATCCCACTCCTTCTCCTCTCCATATCCCAGAGAATTTCCCATTATAATCACGGCGTCATATGATTCGGAGGGAAGCCCCGTATCCCGCGCATCCGCCCTTACACACTCCAGCGTCATGCCCCGCTCTTTTGCCTCTTGCCGTGCCCGGTCGACAAGAAAGGATGAATAGTCGAGGAGGGTACAATTCGTGATTCCCCGACTGTACAGCTCCATGGAGTGACGTCCGTGTCCGCCGCAGAGATCGAGGACACGGTGACCGGCTTTCAGATTGAGCAACCTGCAGACAAGATCGACTTCCACACGGGTTATATCCCGATCGCAGACCGAACGGGCGTCGGTAATGAGGTAGATATCGTCGAAAAGGGTTTTCCACCAGTGTGGGTCGACCTCAATACTCATTTCAACCCGCCTGTAGGCTCTCCATCATTTTGTGCATCCGAGATAAAATCGAACAGGCCGTCCGAGGCGATGATCGCCGGCCCGCCCTCCCAGGGCTGTGCCCTGGCAATCTCGAGTTCTTCGTCCTCCATGTGTATGAGATCGTCCAGCCCGCCCGAGCGCCACATGCGCTCGAGCAGCATGCAGTCCTGCCACAGCGCCGAGCAGTAGTCATTCAAGGCGGACAGATGGGTTTCGGTGAGCAGCCTGGGTCGAAGTGCGATCCTGATCGGGCCGAGCAGGTAGGTGAAACTGTGCTGCAGGGCCATCTTTTTCTGAAGTTCCACGATGGGCAAAAGCTCTTCCGGTTTCATTGCCATGATCGTCTCGTTGATACGTTTAACCGCTTCGGCCGGACTTGTGCCTCCGCGCAGAACGGCAAGGGGCTGCACGCCTCCCCCGCTCCCCACATTAGTCGGCACGCCTCCATACCGGCCGAGAAAACCCATGAGCCCGTTCGAACCGACGAGGCAGCGAAAGTCCGTCTGATAGCTGCGAAGCTCGATGCGCTCCGTTTCGATATCAATGACGGGCATGTCCTCCGCCCAGAGCTCGAGCGGAATCTTTTCCTGCAGTATGTAGTCACCGGCCCGAAGAGCAAGGTCGATTGCCTCGTCTCCTCGTGTAAATACACCGCCGACCTTGACGCCCTTGCCGGAGTAGCCGCGTTCCGGTTTGAGAACGAGCACGTCCCAGTTTTTACGTGTCCACTCCACGAGGTCGGTGATGGACTCTCCCTTCGGACCCACCGTGCTCCTGGGATAGAACCGTCTCGTCCAGGGCGTGCGGGACCTGATCTCTTCGTGAAACCGCGAACCCTGGGGACCCGTGATGATTTCAAAGGTGCTCTTCACGTTGATGGGTTCCGTTCCCCTCGGATTGATGACCCTGTTCTCGCGGACGGCCTGGAGCAGCGGTTCGAGGCCGTGCTTCCTGTGAAGCTTGAGCAGTGTATCGGTGTTGAAGTCCACGAACAGGAGGGAGACCCTTTCGCCCTTCCAGCACACCTCTCCACGGAAGAGCTCCAGTTCCCGGGGTGCCATGAGCTGTCCCCTCAGCCCCTCCAGACTGTTCAGCCACTCGGCAAGGTTCCTGTTCTCGGTCACGGTGTCGAGCGTTTCTTCCTCCGCCACCACGGCGATCAGTTTCCGGTCATTCTCACCCAGCACCCTATGGGCGGTTTCGAGCATGTCGAGAAAGCCTCGAATCGGATAGAGCGTGGGGTGGTCAAAATCCAGCGCAAGGTCGAAGGGCCTCACGCGGTTCATCTCTTCCCAGACGGCTTTTCCTATGAGCTGGGTAATGCGCTGGTAGTCCCACCCTCCCGGACTTCCAAGGTTCCACTCGGAGTGGTAACCGGGGAATGCTTTCATCCTGCAGTCTCCTCGAAAACCCGACCCCGTGGGGTCCGCGCTTCAGAACTCAGCGCGTTTCAGACCGCGGCCTCACGTGAAATGATTCAACCGCAGCGCAATAAGAGAAAAGGGAATCTCCCCCCCACCCAGCAGGAGCTGATGAAAACGGTCGCTCCCGAGCAGTATATCATGGCTGTTTCGGAGTTTCACTATCTCATGGAGTCCCAGCGTGTAGCAGAGCTGGTATCCGGGATTCAGACGAAATCGCCTGATCTGCGCCGATGCCTCCCGTTCACTGGAACCCGATGACTGAAGCAGTCTCCGCGATTCGTCCACGCTCATGGTCCCCGCGGTCAGCCCGACATCCACGATGCAACGGGCCGCCCGCCACAGATTTCGCTTGTGAAATACAAGTCTCTCGAGATCGTTCTCCACGTAGCCCGTTTCAATAAGAAGCGATTCGGCGTAGGTCGCCCATCCTTCATAAAAGAGAGGTGACTCTATTTGCCGCCTGACCGGATTTGCGATTTTCCGCCTGCTGTGATCGAGGAGGTGGTGCCCGGGAAAGGTCTCATGCGCGGTAATAAACCGGAACTCCCGGTGAAGCCTTCCCCTAAGTCTTTCACTGTCCGCATCGTCCTCCGGCACCGTCGTGATGTAAAAGAGGCTCTCTTCGCGCGGGTCGCCACTGAAGGCCGCGCTGAAGGAAGCCGACCCGCGAATGGAACCGAGATAAACCGGCGTTTCCACCATGCTGAGAGGGGCGTCCGTCTCGATTCCCCGCCACCGTGCCGCAAAGTGCTCGCGAAGCCTCCTGTTTTCCCGCCTGTACAGCTCGAGGGTCTCAATGCTGTGGACCTCACAGGGGCTGAACGCGTTGTACATGTCGAGCCAGCTTTCCCCCGAGCCGGCACGGTTCTCGATCTCCAGCAAAGCACTCAGGTTTTCATCATGCATGGTCCGGGCGACGTCCATTATTTCCGCGATGTCCATGCTGATCTGAAAATGTTCCCGGAGCGTCTTTTCGAGCAGTGCTGCCGAGACGTCAGGCTTCTCCCGGACCGGAGACCCGTTCTCGAGAAAGGCCCCGAACCTGTTGAGGGCCTGTTCGGCCCGCTCCGCCGCTCTAGCGAAATCATGATGTCCTGAAAAGGCTGAGGTGATTTCGTCAAGATAGCTGAGGCAGTCCGCAACCATGTCGAGGGCACCGCGATGATAGGTATCAGGTATTCCTCGGAGGTTCGCCTCGGCCTGTTCCAGCAGAATGGGAAGAGCCCCCAGACGTTTTCCGGCCCTGTCCAGGGCCTCCCGCCGGCTTTCCGCGGGTTTTCCCAGCGCATGATCGACGCCGACGAACCCGATCTTCAGGTAAAGGAGGGGGTTGTGAGACCAGGATCGTTTGTCCTCGAACTCAACGCGCAGCGCGGACATGCTTGACAACAGGAGATGGAGATCGATATAGTCTTCCAGGATGTTCAGGGGGACGTCGCGCCGTTCGACGTTCCGAAACACCGGGTCCTTTAGCAGCCGTTCACAATCTCTGCTGTAATCCCTAAGTCTCCTGATACACTCCTTGATAGCGTCTTGATCCATGTTGTCCAGAAGGTCATAGTATCCGCACGCCTCTTCAGCGCGCACCATGAAATGAAACTCATCGCTCGCGCACATGACGGGAAACGCACGTGCGAGGTAGGAAAAATAATCGGACGCGAGCATTTGAATACGCGCACGGGGGCTCTCTGTGTCTTCTTTCACGATGCCTTTCATTGTAGAGGGCTTTTCCGGTATTTCAAGAATTTATCAAGAGGACGAAAAAAGCAGCTTTCCTTAAATCATGGTGGAATCTTTATTATAATTATTCAAAATCAAGGAGACAGTTGAGCGTTTGTCAACGTCGATTTGCATTGTATTTTTTATAACTGTAATAAGTAGAAGGGATAATATATTAGGGACCATAACCCGGAAATGCAAGCAGGCTCCGGTATACGGAGCTTGCTTGCATACTAAGTATGTGTGTTAGTTTTAGCGCTACGGAACTTTCCCCCTATTTATCAATACCCTTCAATCCTCAAAGCATCGATTATTATTAACGATAAGGAGACTATAATGGGCATTCTGGGGGAAAACCCCGGATATTACAACGCACTCCGGAATATGAAGCCCAGGCACTATTGGAAGCTGGTTTTCAAGTTACACATTACGGGGGCTCATGGCCCCGAATAACCAACAAGCTTCAGGTTACTAAGCCTGCTTCATTTACTTAACATGTGCTGATAGCGCAGCATGCTGGGGCCATACCCCGGTAACTAAGCAAGCTCCGGTAAACGGAGCTTGCTTTAATACTGAATATGTGTAGTAAACTTAGCGCTACGGGGAATCGAACCCCGGTTTGAAGAATGAGAATCTCCTGTCCTAACCCCTAGACGATAGCGCCACACTCTGGGGGAGAAGGATTCGAACCCTCACAAGCAGATCCAGAGTCTGCCGTGCTACCATTACACAATCCCCCAATTGCGTAAAATATATATTTTGGCTCCAAAAAATATATCCAGCACCCCATTATTCGTCAAGCCCAAACTGCCCCTGCGGGCCGAAGAGCAGGGCCGGACTGAGCTGCTTTCCGGCTGCAAGCCGCGCTATGTACATTACCTGATGCGTCCTGATCCCGTATTTTTCCCACTCTTCGATGTACTCCTCGAGCCCGAACCTGCGCTTCTCGTCCTTCTCTCCGCTCCTCCCGTCCCCGGCCGCGCCTGCTCTCTCCTCAATACGATCTATCAGCCGCTTCAATCCGAGTACCTCCGGATGTTCCTTTCTCACCCTCTTCATCAGGTCCGCCGCTTCTCTCAGCTTTCCCGACTTGATATCGGACAGCGCAAGGTCCAGCGCAGCGGATGTTTCCAGGGATAGGCCCTCTATATCCAGAATACGGTTGCGCGGCTGTGACGGCCTTACCTTCATCATCGACAGCCTTCCCTCCTCCACCGCCACTTCCTTCAGCCTGTAGTACTCCGAAAAAACCGTGGACATACCCACCTTCTTCTCCTTACCTCCGCTCCCTCTCAATTTACCGAGCTCGTTGTAGAGACCTATCCCGACCGGCTCCTCCCGCACCGTTTCCCCGCTAGCAGCGATTTTATAGAGAACGTCGAACCGCTCATGAGCTTCGTCGTATCGCTCGAGCATATGACAGCAGAACGCCCCGAGTCTCAGCATAAAGAGGTACTGGGAGGACCGTTCGTACTTATCCTCCCGCTCCGGAAGGCCGTTCACGACAGCGAGCGCGCTTTTATAATCCCCGGACAGGTAAAGGGCCGCACCGTGCACGAGGCCGGAGAGCATACTCTCGGAGACATTACGTGCTCTCTGCAGATAATCCGCGCCGTCTTCGTACCGGCCGTTCTGGATAAGTACGACACCGTAGAGAAAGAGAACATCGTGGTTAGGCGGGGCAATGGAGATAAGCCTGAGGAGTATGCTCTCTGCTTCCTTGTAATAGAGCTGTCCCGTATAGATAAGGGCCATATAGTAAAGCGCATCGGGATCAGAGGGGATTGTTTTCAGTATGTCCGTGCACAAGGAGTGCAGCTCGAAGAGGCTTTGAAGCTCATGGAGGGGCTTTAAGAGTTTACGTTTCACCTCCATCGTATCGATACCGTCACCCGGTTTCTTCAATCCGATGAGCCGGAAATAGCCCTC
>Ga0180431_10003378_pt1 | contig 20607 bp, 16 predicted proteins | sample SS_ome_11_FD_132459 | JGI IMG/M metagenome (GOLD analysis project Ga0180431, IMG submission 132459) | Hypersaline lake sediment archaeal communities from the Salton Sea, California, USA - SS_1_MS_1 metaG | ecosystem: Environmental > Aquatic > Non-marine Saline and Alkaline > Hypersaline >...
ATAATTTGGAGACGGTGTCAAGCTCTTCGTCGTTCAACTCTTTGAACAAATTAAGTTTTTTAATATGTAAGGTGTCCATGTCGATAATCTCCAAAAATATTTGAATTATCGAAGACTCATAAGTTGTCCAAACTTACGAAACTTCAGCGTCAAGACTTCTTTGCTCCTTTTTTACTGTCCGTTCTATCTACTGTTAATCTCTCTTTAACGTGGTTTTTTCCCCGTTTTTGAATAGACGCTGCTTTTATGAGTCTGTAATGTATAGAATATATTATATAGGGCTGACATCATTAAGGCTACAATAGTAATCCTAAAAGTAATCTGGGAGTCACACAATTGATTTGTATCGCCGTCAACCTACTCCTTTGGTAAAATCTCGTACCTGCAGGAATCGGAGTCCATGGCCTTGCACCGGGTCTCCACCGCCCGCAGGTCTTTCTTGCCCGACCAGGCGATGAATTCGTCCATCAGGCCGCTTACAAAGCTGCAGATCGGTTTCGTAGACTCCTGTCTCTCACAGAAGGCACACAGGGGATTATCATATACGATAGTGTCTTCTTCCATAAACACCGTTCCCCTTCCCGTAAATATCGGTATCTGTTCTATTACTTTGAGAAGCTTCTCATCGGTCGGAAGGCTCTTAAATCCATCGAATATCCCCAGCTCTATAGGGTACCTGCCGGCCGCCCTGCCGATAACGCGATACAGCGCCATGGTTCCAGAGATCCCGAGGATCTTTAAGAAACTCTGGTCGATGGCCTTCAGATCGTCGTCTGTAAAACCCTTCTCCGGAGAATAATCGGGCATGTTTTCGAAAAGGTGGGACATCCCCGCATAGTTCATCAGGGCCTTCATCCCGTTTTTGCCCATGACATCTTCCGTGGCGTCAAGGGTAACCCTGATCACTACATTTGCAACGCTCTTTTCAGTCATCTCAAATCCTTTAAAAAATCTAACGTTTCTATATTGTAAGTCAAGACAGGACTCTCCGGTTAATCCAAAAGGGGTATAAGGCTTGGGTCAATCTCCGCTCTCTCGGCATATAATAAAAAAACAGATATCACCTGATGGTTACCAAGGGTATATTAAATATAACATTTAATAGATCATTTTCCAATATTAAATTATAAAAATTTTATTGAGAACAGGTTAGGCAGTGCAATGATCTATACCTAATATATTAACCAATCTTGTTTCCAACTATTACTCGTAAGGGGGACTTGTTTTCGTGGACGAATCGGTAGTGGAGGGTTGATTTACAGATACTTTCGTCAATAACGGTGAGGCGTTTGTCCTTGACCTTTCGTACCTCATCTACTAAAATCCAATCTAAATTACCTTTTTGGAGGACGTCTCTATGATGACTTCTGAACGAGAAGCTGAACTGAGGAAAAGGCTTGGAATCCCCGATGATGCCGAGAAGGTATTGCTTTTCAGCGAGTCCAGCCACTGGGACCCCAACTGGATGTTTACCTCCAAGGAATACTACAGGCTGAGAATCAGGAGATTGCTCGACCGGGCCGTTAAGGAGTGTGAGGCCGACCCGAGGAGAATCTTCGGCATAGAATGTATATTTTTCCTGAAGATGTACTGGGAGCGCAGACCGAAACGAAGGGAGTCGGTGCGAAAGCTAATAAACGAGGGGAGGTTTCGACTGACCGGCAGCAGCACGGGAACCCCCGACACCTGCGTTCCGGGCCTCGAGGCCATCATCCGTGATTACCTGATAGGCCAGGAGTGGCTCAGGGAAAACGGCATGGATCAGGAGCCGAGGCTTGCCTACCTGCCTGACAACTTCGGGGTCGTTCCGACCCTTCCGACGGTACTCAACGCCCTCGGCTATACACGGACGGCGTTATCCAGGATCGACGGGTGCTTTTACCCGGGCACGGACTACGCGGACTCCCGCTGGTTTCCCCGTCCGGGGTCGTCCGCCGAACTCTTGAGGCGTGATCTCAAGACCAGTGATTTCGTCTGGCGGGGGACGGGAGGCGAAAGGCTCCTCTGTCACTGGAATCCCTATACCTACGGGCAGGGAGACACCATCGCCGCGGCGGCGCCGATGAGAATGATGGGCGTGACCTTCGGCTTTCGGGCAAGATCCATCGGGAAGGTTGCGAAAAAGGTCGAATCCTACATGAAAGACCTCGCCCCGCTGGCAAAAACACCGTATATGTTGTGTCCCATGGGCCTTGACTTCAACGGGCCGGTACCCGGTCTTCTCTCTTTATTGGACAAATACAACCGGGAGGTATATCCCGAATCCGGCATCTACGTGTTGAACGCAGCGATGGATGATTACTTCGACCTTATATCGTGCCATATGGACAGGCTCCCGGAGCTTGAGATCGATTTCAACCCCTACTGGACCGGTTTTTATTCCGCCCGCCCGGGCGTGAAGCATAGGTGCAGAAAGATCGTCGATGGTCTGTTGAAGATAGAGAGCACGCTCGCCCTGGCGAAAGATGAAAAGACGGCCTCAAACCTGTTGCGCCAGCTTACCCCCGCCTGGGAGACGGCAGTTGTGGCAAATCACCACGACTTCATCACCGGAACCTCCCCAGACCGGGTCTGGAAGAAGGAGCAGAGACCCTGGCTTATAGAGGCGCAGAAGACGGTTGACCGGGTGAAGAAAGAGGCGAAAGCCCTGCATACGGCCCCGGTTGTGGCCGGGCCTCATGTAAAACCACCCAAGGTCACCGCCTCCAACGGCAAGATCAGGATAGAAAACAAGCATTACAGCATCACTCTTTCAGAGAAGCTGGGCGGGTGCATCGACGGCTGGCGGGACCCGAAGACAGGCGATAAGCTCCTCTCCGGCCTCGCCGGGGATGTAATCCTCTACAAGGATTCGGGCGGTCTGTGGCGCATGGGCCATGAATTTGCCGGCGGACGCTTTTTCATGACGGAGTGCATGTCGGAGAGGCCCGCCAAGCTGGATATGGAAAACCAGAATGGATACCTCCACGTTACATCCGAATTTACGCTCGACGGCAGGGGGATGAAAAAGGAAATGTGGTTTCGTTCCGATTCGCCCTTCGTTCGCATGAGGCTCACCGGCTCTGCCCGCAGGTGGAAGACGGTAACCTGCCGTTTTTCATCCCGGCTGTTCCCAAGCTCCATCTACATGGACGTGCCGGGAGGCGTTGTCCAAAGGCCCCCGGTCAAGATATATAATCCGACCTACTGGGCCGGGGCAAGCTTCGCCCACATCATAGATCCCGCCACGAAAAGGGGTTTTGCCCTCTTTATGGGCGGCCCCGTCAGCGTAAGCGGTACCGCCAACGGGGCCCTTGAATGTGTCGCCATAAGGAATGCCCCGATGGAGCGCGCTTACCGTATTTTCCCAATACCCACAGCCTTTCCCGCCTACGGACTCGACGGCGACGAGCACTCCTTTGATTTTGCGGCTGGCTTTACAAGAAAAGGGGACTGGAGGGAAAACAGGCTCTTCTCGGCGGCTGCCGAAGTTCTCAAGGATGCCCGCATCGATCCCGAGGAAAAGGTCAAAGATGAAATTGCGGATACGGTCGAAGCCGCGGTTGAAATCAGCAGTAAAGACGTGATGGTGGTGGCCCTCAAACGGGCCCATCGGGGCAAAGGTCTCATAATTAGGCTTCAATCGTTCGGGCCCGACCGGGTGAAGCTCTCCCTTAAGGACAAAAAGGTCAAAAGGGCGTTTGTTGCCGATGCCCGGGAGAGGGATATCGAAAAATTGAAGGTCGATTCGAAGGGTGTGTCGGTGCCGTTTACCGGTGCCGTCACCACGGTTAGGCTGTTGGTTTAGGGTGGAAGCCCGGTAATCGACATAAAAACGTACATCAAGGAGTTTTACGATCAAAAAAACGTCCACCTCTCCGCATGGGTGCAAAATATCTGCGACGAGATAAGGAGTTGTTATGAATGAATCCGGGGAATATCGACACAGACACGCCCAAGGACACGATAAATCCCACAGGGGCGGAAGCAGCTTTAGGATGCACGATCCGAGTACCGTGTTTGGAGAGCTGAAACTCAAGGAGGGCGACCTTTTCCTCGACCTCGGCTGCGGGCCGGGCGATTACGCGGTCTACGCGTCCGGGCTTGTCGGGAGATCGGGCACAATCTACGCCCTTGACAAGTCGGAGTCCAACATAGCCGAGCTTACACGGCGCGCCCGCGAAGACTGCCTTGGAAACATAAGGGCGGTAGTCTCTGATATTACCGAGTCCCTGCCGGTCGATGATGCGTGTGTAGATGTCTGCCTCGTGGCCACAGTTCTCCACATACCTTATGTCACCACGAGGGCCGAAGAGTTGTGTGTGGAGATAAGCCGAGTCCTGAAGACGGACGGACGGGTGGCGGTTATCGATTGTCACAAGGAATACCTCCCCTTCGGGCCGCCGGTGCATATGCGCCTGTCGTCCGAAGAGGTAAGGGACCTAATGGAACAATACGGCTTTGGGTTCTTGAGCGAGGTTGATCTCGGGTACAACTACCTGATTCAGTTCACGCCCCAATAAATAATAAAAGCGGACTGAGACAGCGGCCTTTCAAGGATCACCATCAAAAGGGTTGTGGTTTAAGGGGATATTTACTGCTTGAAAAAGTCACGATCTTCTTGAACAGTTCAGTCGGCGGTGGAAAAAATCCCCCGAAAAAACATATCGAAGTCGATCTATCTTACATCGTCTCCGACACATCCATAACCTCCCATCCCCTTTTCCGGGCGATCCGTTTTAGCTGTAGCGTGGGATTGACGGCCACCGGATTCCCCACAAGCTCAAGAAACGGCAGGTCGGTCTGGTCATCCGAGTACGCCCAGGAGCGCGTCAAGTCGACATTGTATTCCTCGGCCAGGCTCAAGGCCGCCTCCCGCTTCCGGGCTCCCATGCAGACCTCCCCCGCCGTCCTTCCGTTAAGGAGTCCGTCATTTCCCAGCTCAAGCCGTGTGGATATTATTTGGGAGACACCGAGAGCATACGCCGCCGGATGGATAAGGTGTGGCACCGTGGCCGTAAGTATCACTACTACATCTCCTCCTTCTCGATGCTCTTTCAGGCGCCGGATCATCCCCGGTATCAGGCGGGGGCGGATGATCTCCTCAAAAAAAACGGGGCCGTGCCCGCTCAGCTCGGAGGGCGTCTTCCCCTTGTAGGCGTGGATGCAGGCCCGAACCAGAGCGGCCTTTGAAACCAGCCTCAATTTATAAAGGATATAGACGGCGGAGATGCGCGCCAGCTCCGCACTGGAAATTTTCCCTTCCGATCGGAAATATTTTATCTCCAGCTCCTGGCTGTCTCCCAAGATCAGTGTGTTGTCAAAGTCGAAAAAAGCCGCCCTACGCATAGTTTAACGGTTCCGTTTAAAAGATAATGTTCAGGTTCCTCGATTTCCGTCGTTTTTCAAAGACGGGAGCAAAATCGACTCCCCCTCTACTCGCATCGACTTGACTGACTCTCCTAGTTTCAGATGCTCTCTTTGGTCTTGCTGAAGCTGTAAAGCATCTCCACCTTGTCCTTCGGGATCTCGCTTATCGGCTTGCCGGTGGCCAGGGCGTGGTAATAAACGTGGGCGACCTTTTCGAGGAAGGCCACGTTCTTGGTGGCCTTCTTGATGGTGGCCCCGAGACAGAGCGCCCCGTGATTCTGCATTATGAACGCCTGGCAGCCGTTCGTGATAACCTTAACGACCTTTTCCACCAGCTCCGGGGAACCGGACAGGGCGTAGGGGACCACATCAATAATCCCTCCCAGCGCCATGGTGATATCGTCGAAGAGGGGCGGGATCGGCTCGTTGATGACAGATAAGATGCTGGCGTACGGCTGGTGCGTGTGGGCCACCGCCCCCACATCCTCCCTCGTTCGATAGACACCGAGGTGCATCCCCACCTCCACGCTGGGGTGGTGGTTTCCGGAGATCATTTTCTGGTCGTAGTCGACGATGGAGATGTCGTCCGGGAGAAGATCCTGATACGGAATCCCTGAGGGTGTAATGGCGATAAACTCCTCCCCCTCGATACGCACCGAGACGTTTCCTGCGGTGCCCAGCTCCGGCCCGAAGTACCCCTGGGACAACAGCCACTGGGCAGAATCTATAACCGACTGGCACTCTTTCAAATATTTGGTCATTTTTCTCCTCCTGATGGGGCCGGCCGTTTTATCGGGCGGGCCGCGTTCATTCGGTAAAAGAGCTTCTTGTTCTGCTTGTAAAGGTCCTGAAAAATCCTGTAGTTTCGGTCGTAGAGCGACTTATGCTCGGCTCTAGGCTCGTAGGTGTGTTTCACCTTGATAAAGTCGGAGGCGGCCGTAAAGTTTCTTATTATCTTGAGCCCCACCCCGCAGACCACCGCGGCGCCCATGGCGCCCGCGTCCTGGGGGCTCTCGATGGTCTCGATCTTCCGGCCGGTCACGTCCGCCATGATCTGGCACCAGGCATCCGACTTCGCCCCGCCGCCCACCAGCCTTACGCTCTCCCGCCTTGGGATCGCCCTCTCCACCGCCTCCAGCATCCACCGGTCGTGATACGCGACCCCCTCCAGTACCGAGCGAATCAGCATCCTCTTTCCGGTCGTCAGCCCCAGGTTGAAGAACATGCCGCGGGCGTGGGAGTCCTCCCTGGGGGCGCGGTTTCCGTGGAGCCACGGGGTGAATATCACTCCCCCGGACCCCGGCTCCGTCTCGTCCACCGCCCGGTTGAGAAGCTCAAACAGCAAATCCTTTCTCGCCTCAGGGCCCTTCGCCGGGTGCTCCTTCAGGTAAATCCCTATCTCGTCTAAGGCCAGGTGATCGCGGACCCACGCCAGGCAGGCGCCCGCCGTCTCCGCCTCGGCTATGTAGCAGTAGAGCCCCGGGATCGGCCCCAGGATCGAGGCGATGAAGTTGCTCACGTCAACCTTTCGCTTGTCGAGGTTAGCTCCGACCCACCCCGACGTCCCTATGTAGATGTGGGTGTCGTGGTTCCTGACGCAGCCGGCGCCGATGGAAGTCATCGACGTGTCCCCCCCGCCCCCGAAGACCGGGGTTCCGGCCGAGAGGCCCATCTCCACTGCCGCGCCGTCGGTGAGATACCCCACCACGTCCGTGGAGCCGACCACCGGCGGCAGGTGATCCGTATTGACCTTAAACGTGCGGCACAAGCCCTCGTGCCAGCCCAGTTTTTTGGGCCTGGTGTCGTAGACGAAGGTGAGGTGGGCGGAGTCGTAGGTCATCCCGTAGTTGCCGGTGCAGCGCAGTATCAGGTAGTCCTTCACGTCGAGCCACTTGTGGGCCCGCTCGAATATATCGGGGCGGTTGTCCTTGACCCAGTGGTATTTCCAGAGCGGGTCCTTCGGCGTTGCGGCGAGCCCCCCGGTGTAGTAGAGGGACTTCATGGTCAGCGGTGCGTTCCACTTCTCGATGCGGAACAGCCCGTGGTATAGGAACCGCTCGATCTGCTCGACGGAGCGGCTGTCCATGTATATCATCGGGTTGTGAAGCGCCGTGCCGTTTTTGTCCACGAGGATGGAGCCCTGCATCTGGCAGCTGAAGGCGATTCCCGCAATATTCTCTTTCTTGACCTTTTTTCGCTTAAGGACGATCTTCGTGGACTTGCAGAGGGCGTCCCACCACTCGTCCACCTTCTGCTCCACGCCGCCCCCCTCCGTCATGTAGAGGGGGTATTCCACGACGCAGGAGTCGAGCTGCTCCACCCTCTTCTCGATTCGATACAGACAGGTCTTGCATCCGGTCGTTCCAACGTCGAACACCAGAACCAGCGTCCCCGAACCTTTCATTTTAGATCTATCGGTCATAAAGCCACCTCCCCCTCTCCATAAGTCGAAAGTTTAATATCAAAACGGACCGCCGTCAACGCTAAATATCTTTAAACACCCGGTCGAAGCGCTCCAGGGCGTCGTCTATTACGTCTTCGGTGTCCGCCATGGATGTGTAGAGTCGGCTCCCCGCCAGGGTTACGATCCCCTCCGCCATAAATGCCGCCCCCATCTCCTCCATCATGTGTTTTCTGTGCTTGGCCTCGTCCAGGAGATTCGGGTGGTCGATGTTCAGAAGCATCACCCCGGAGGTCTCAAGGTGGCATATCGAACCGTGGTTGAACGCCACGAAGGGAAGGCTGTGCCTCTCGATGATCTCGTTGAGACCCCGAGAGAGGCGGTCGCCCGCCCGTCCGGCGACCACGTGGGCCCGGTTCTCCTCGATCGCCAGGATGGAGTAGTAGCCGGCGACGCAGCTCAATGGATTTGCCGCCAGCGTCCCTCCCACGTAGACCCTCGGCTTTCCCGCCTCCAGGCCCGCCGCCAGGGTCTGCATGATGTCTTTACGTCCTCCCAGACCCCCCGCCGCGGGATATCCCCCGGCAACGCATTTTCCGAAGATGGTGAGGTCAGGCTTTATCTTGAAATACCCTTGTGCCCCGCCGAGCCCCACGCGAAAACCGGTGACCACCTCGTCGAAGATGAGAAGCGCCCCGAATTTATCGCAGAGCTCCCTCACGCGCTTATTGAAGTCCTGGGTAACGGGACGGGTGGCGCTCTCCGGCCCCAGCGGCTCCACGATGACCGCCGCGGTTCCTCCGTCCGCCTCGTTGTTCTCCATGAGGGCGATAAGCCCGTTCGGCCCGTCTATGTCGTTGGGAAAGAACTCCTGGGTGTGCTCCAGACACTCCGGGGGAATTCCGTGCGCCTCGAAGCCGGCAAGCCCCGGTATGTGCAGGCCGTAGACCATCTGGTCGCTCCAGCCGTGGTAGGCGCCGCCCACCTTGATGATCTTCTTCTTCCCGGTGAAGTTCCTGGCGGTGCGGATGGACGCCATCACCGCCTCCGTGCCGGAGCCCAGCATCCTGAACATCTCGACGGCCGGCATGTGCCTGTTGATCAGCTCCGCCAGCCTGAGCTCGTACTCGTGAAACAACCCGGTGACCGGACCGCAGTTGTTTATCAGGTCGAACACCTTTTCCCGGACCTCCCCGAAATTGCTTCCCAGAAGTATGGGCCCGCCGGCCTGGAGAAAGTCGATGTAGCGGTTGCCGTCCACGTCCCAAAGATACGGACCTTCCGCCTTGTCGATCGCGATCGGAAAGGGGTAGTTGAAGGCGAGGTTGTGCTGAACACCGCCGGGTATGTACTTACGGGCCTTCTCGATCAATGCCTTCGACTTCTTGCATCTATTCTCGAAATAGGCCAGATATTCTTCCATCTTGTCCCTGGGGATTGGACGCATCGGCTGATGGGTCAGCTTGTCCAATTTTGAGAGTATCTCCTCCGTATCGGGCCATTGGGATATTGCGTATTCCTGAGCGGTCATGGTGGGCACCTCCTTTTATCTTGGACGGTTATTGTACGATAAAGTACGATATTTTCCTGTTCACCCTCAATTTAATACAATATTTCAAAGAAGCTGTCAACAAAAAACTGACCGGTCAGTACAACTTTTTTGTTGACTATTTGCTCCCGAGCCTGTATCTTAACAGGGGAGAGAAGGCGAAATATAACCACTTTTATTAATGCAGATGAAAAAGACGAGAGACAAGATACTCAATGCCGCGGTCAGGGCCTTTTCCAGAAACGGATTTCATCAGGCAAGGATGGACGACATAGCCGAGACGGCCGGCGTCTCCAAGGGAACCCTCTATTACAATTTCGAGAGTAAGTCCCTCCTGTTCTCCGCAACCGTGACCGAGGGAATGGAGGCGGTGATGGAGGAGATAAGGGCGAGCCTGAAATCCGACCTTCCCTTCATAGATCACTTCAGGAAGCTGATAGAGATCAACGTAGACATGTATATTCGATACAGCGATCTCGCCCAAATAATCTTCAACGAGGTGAGCTCCGGCATAGACGAATCGGTGCTTAAAAACATCGAAGAGGTCCGCGGACGTTTCATAGAGCTGGTGGCGGAGCAGCTCGAGGCGGGGCAGGATGACAACAGGATTCGGCCCTGCAACACCCGTCTTGCGGCGATCGCCATCGTGGGGATGATGGACAATCTCTGCAACCTCCTCGTTCGCTATCCGGGATCGGTCGACCGAAGGGAGATAACGGACTTTCTCTTCTCCTTTCTGGCCGCCGGTCTTCTCACCCGCTCCGAGGCGGACAAGGCCGCAGGGAGAATAGGAGGCCCATCGGTGAAAGAAAAGGCCTAAAGAAATCTCATAAAAAGACAATCTGGATATTATAGACTTACTATATCGAATCCGCAACATGGGCCCGTTTTAGGGATCAAGATTAAATGTCTTCCGGGAGTTTTTAATAATATCATCTATAACGGTTTTAACGGATTTCAGCTCACTTATCAATCCTCCGATTTGCCCGCAGTATACCGTCCCCTCGACTATATCTCCATCCACCGCCGCCTTCCTGGAGCGACCTTCGCCAATTAGCTCATACAGCTCTTCTACGCCGGCGCCCCCCTTCTCGGCCGCCAGTATCTTTTCCGCAAGCGGATTTTTTATGCATCGAGTGGGCCCCAGGGTTCTGGCAGTTACAATGGTGCCGGTATCCGTAACACCCAATATCGCGTCCTTGAAATTTTTATGTGCCCTGGCCTCGTGGGTGGCAACAAAGCGTGTCCCCATCTGGACGCCGCCTGCACCGAGGGCAAAGGCCGCCGCAAATCCCCGGGAGTCGGCGATACCTCCCGCCGCAACCACCGGAATCGATACGTTATCGACGACCTGTGGGATCAAGGCCATGGTGCCTATCTCGTCAAATCCGTTGTGTCCCCCGGCCTCGAATCCCTCGGCAACGATAATATCCACCCCCGCATCTTCCGCCTTCTTTGCCAGGGTAACATTGGGAGATACGTGGAGCACAACAAGCCCCGCATCCTTTATTTTTTTTGTGAAGCGCTTTGGATTTCCCGCGGATGTGATAACGGCCGCCGCACCTCCTTCTATCGATATATCGATCAAATCCTCGGCGTCCGGCCTCAAAAGCGGGATATTGATACCGAAGGGTTTTTTCGTCTTTTCCCGAACGCTTTCAATCTCCCCCTTCAATTCATCGGCGGTCATGCTTCCACCCGCCAGGACACCCAGCCCCCCGGCCTCGGATACCGCCGCACACAGCTCATGCATACAAATCCACACCATGCCTCCCAGGATAATGGGGTATTCAATATTCAGGCGCCTGGTCACCTCCGTCTTAAACACTATTATCTCCTTTTTTTCATCGCACGGGGCGCTGTTTCATTTTTCTTGAAACGTCTTTTCCGACCTCAAGGATTATTTGTCAAAACCGAGTACTTCTCTGGCATAGTTCTTATAGGTATCCAGCGGTGCCTCCATAAGAATCATCATTTTTTGGGCGGCAAAGGAGCCCTCGGCATGTACGGTGCAGACCTCGTGCCAGCCGGCGAAATCGCTGGCGATAATGTGGTGGAGGGTGCTCATGAGCCTTAAACGCTTTTCGGCGTCGTATCCACCGGCCCCGCCGAGGTAGCGCTCGATGTACGGGCGGAGCTCGGGATTTTCCCAGTCCCGATAGGTGGGCTGGGTTACCACAATCCCCCCCGCTATGTCCTGGATATCCCTGATGAACTCGTGGAAATTGGACGCAAAGTGGAGCTTTGCCATGTTGGAGGTCAAACGATTGGGGACAAAAAGCCCAGTGCCTCCGAAATTTTCGGGCTGTGCCCCTGCCGCCACCGCCAGCGCCCTGGTCGTCTCGGTATATTTGACCATGTTTATGAATCTTTCCCTGATGTGTGACGCGGTCGAGATCCCGTTCGCTTCCGCCGCCAGCATACCCAGCCCTGTCATGTACTCCAGTATGGGAATCTTATATGTAACGGCGGTGTAGCGGTGAAACGCCGCAAAGGCATAGGCCACGTGCTGGGCAAATGCCCACTCCCTCAGGAGGAACACCCTTTCCTTGGGAACCCTGACATTATCGAAGATTACCATCGCCTCTACGTGCCCCCGCCTCGGTTTTGCCGTGGGGAAATGATTTTTATCCTCATAGCGAAAGCTGGGCCTGCATATCTGGGTAATGCCGGGGGTATCGGCAGGTACTGCAAAGGCGACCGCGCAGTCTTTATCTTCTTCACCCATGTTCTGGGTCGGAATAACGAGGATCTCATCAACGTATGCGGACGCGGTTATGTGTGCCTTGGCCCCGCTGACCACGATCTCGTCCTCGGTCTCATCGACCACCCTGAGAAAATAATCGGGACTCGACTGTTTATGGGGCGGCTTTTTCCTGTCCCCCTTCACGTCGGTAACCGCCCCCGCCATGGAGAGGTCTGCTCTAGCGCAGTGGTTTCGATAATCCATCACCCTCTTCTCGTATTCCCTTTTTCCCATTAATCTCGTGGCCACAAGCAAACCGTTCAAGACGTCGGTTCCCACGTCTTTTACGAAGGGAATCGCGCCGTCGGCATAGTGGCATCCGGCCGTGACCAGCTCGAACCTTTTTTTCACCGCCTCGGGATAATCGGGGATTTCGAAATAGGAGCTTATCTCTTCCCCCGTCTCCCTGTCCTTCATCACCGAGATGTCACGCATCTTTTCGTCGTGCCCCATCAAGAAATCATGGGCACCCGTTTCCACCCCAACCTTGATATAGGGATCGGCCGTTACATCATCAACCGCTTTTCCCATCATATATACCTTACGGTTGTCCCTTAAACCCTTCTTGTATTCTTCAGCAGTTCTGAGTGCCATCACTCCTCCTTATTTAATTCTGTAGTGTTCTATCCTAAAATCCGGATTGTTTTTATATATTTTGTATCGCTCAAGCGGGAGCATCCCCACTTTGAAGCCCGCCCGCAGAAAATAGAGAAAAAGCCTCGAAAAAAATAAAAACCTTCCTCCAAGTCCCTCCATCTGATTTGCGATGATGAAACACGATTTGAAAAAGTTCGGCGGGCATCCGGTGATTTTTTTTGCCTTATCGAGATTCCTGTTCTCCTTTACGGCGCAGTTTCCAAACAGAAAGGTCCGGGGGCTGTTTCTGTCGTCACGGATATTTTTACCGACGATAATCCTTAAGTTATTAAAGTCTTTGTTCTTACTCAGGGCCGATAAGAGTAGAGTCGGTCCGGTGAGGTTGGCGTAGCATCCGGAGCAGACGGTATTTCTTATCTCTTTGATCTCGATCCCCGTATGTCCGCTGTCTTTAAGGTCCTTTCCCGTCACCGACTGCCACGGGACAAAAGAGCTGTGATCAGATACCCGCTCGCCGACGACCTCAATCGCCCCTTCATTTTTTAAGATATCCATCCGGCCATTGCGCTCGGCGTAAATTCTCAGATGCTCGATCTCCTCCGGCTCGCTCCCCAGTATTCTGGTGCCGACACTATCCGCCGCCAAAAAATCGGTGGACGCGACGAGTATCCCCTTGGGATGGGCGGTGCCCGTTGACGCATCGGGGCCGTTATCCATCACGTAAATCCCGTCGATGATAACCAGATCCTGTCGTATCGCCTCCATCAATTGCGAGATGTGATAATGGAGTGTTCCCTTTTTCCCGTGAAAATATTTTTTCGACGCCATGCTCATACAGCCCTTGAGGTTTTTGCCTGACAGCGAAACCCTCGCGGCGATGTGTGTCTTCAACACAGGGAGGTTTATGAAAAAGTCGGTTTTAAGGACCGCCTCGGCGATGTTCATGGGAACCTCCCGGATGACTATTTTTTTGTGGGGCCCCGCATTAAAATCGACCAGTTTTATCCCGTAGCGCTTTTTGAGCCTGTTAAGATCGATCCAGCTGAAGCCCTGCTTGGTGTTCGTCCCCAGCTCGTCCAGGACCGTCCCCTCGCCGAGGCTGATGTCGTTTACTCCAAAATCCTTCAGTGCACAGACCACTCCCTCGATAACCGAGGTCGTGGTGACCGTCCCGAAGGGGGGGAAAAATCCCGCCTGGGCGGTACAGATGTTGGGTTTCAGCAGTACGCAGTAGTGCCGCTTTAATTTCGCAAAGCCGTTGCAGGTATCGACCGCTTCGGCAACAGACGTTATATCCCGATACCGAATCAGGGAAACTACAGGTTTCATTTTATGTCCATAGCTATTTTAAAGGCTTCATCATCTCCCGAAGCTTTGCCATGAAGGTAACGTCGCCCTCGATTTTAAGCTTTCCCGTCACAACGGCGGTGGCTCCGTCCAGCTTCCCCGTAACTATATCGTGATAATCCTTGTCCCTCGCCAAAAGATACACCGTCGGCTCCACCAAAATCCCCTCTTCCAGGGTCATCTTCCGGTCCTTGATTCTTATCGTCCACTTGCCGCCGCCCTTTCCGGTGACGTTGTAGCTGATTGTGGCATCGATCCCTTCCGCCTTTTCCGGGATGAACCTGCCGGGCATCTCCTCGAAGAAGTGAGAGACCGGTACCGGCTCCGCCGATTCCTCTTCCTCCAGCTGTTTTACCAGCTCCCTCTTTAGGACCTTTCCCACGGCGCTGGTGGGAAGCCCTTCCCTGAATATGATATGCTCCGGGACCTTGTAGACAGCCATGTTCTTCCGACAGAACTCCCTGATATCTTCCTCGGTGGCCGTCTCTCCCCTTTTCAGAACAACACATGCCTTTGCTACCTGCCCGTACTTGTCGTGAGACTCGGGGATTATCGCCACCTCCTGCACCTTGGGGTGAGTATAGATGATCGCCTCCAGTTCCTTGGGAAAGATATTGACCCCACCGCGGATTATCATCTCTTTTTTCCTGTCGACAATGAAGAAAAAGCCGTCTTTATCGACATAGCCGATGTCCCCCGTGTGGAGCCAGCCGTTTTTGAGGGTCTCTTCCGTCGCCTCCGGCATGTTATAATATCCCTTCATGACGGTATCGCCCTTAACGACGATCTCTCCCACCTCTCCGGTGTTAAGCTCCCGGTCATCGTCATCGAATATCTTGACTTCGATACCCGGGAAGGGGAGCCCGATGGAGCCTGCCTTTCGTTTATCCATGAGGTTTGCGGTAATCCCGCCGGAGTTCTCCGTTGCGCCGTATGCCTCCAGTATCGGGACATGAAACCGCTCTTCACATTCCTTCAGCTGTTCCGGGGGTATGGGGGCGGCGCCGGATATCCCGAATCTCAGGGAGGTGGTATCGACGGTTTTTGATTCGGGAACGCGAAGCAGGATATTCCACATGGTGGGAACGATATAAAAGGCGTTGACCTTGTACTTTTCCACGCAATCCCAGAACTCCGAGGCGGAGAAATTCCGCCTCAAAACTATAGTCACTCCCCTGTACATGGATGGAATAGAAAGGTCGCCCAGACCCCCCATGTGAAACAGGGGCAGGACGCACAATGCCACATCCCCGTGATCCACCGGGATGTTCTTTGTCTTTATCTCCGCCCCTAAAAGGAGCCCCCGGTGGGTAATCAGCACCCCCTTCGACTTCCCGGTGGTGCCGGCGGTGTAGATTATCAATGCCGTATCGATCCCCTCTATCGAAATTTCTTCCTTCAGCTCCCCGGAGCCCTTCTCAATGATATCCGGGAGACTATCATGCTCATAGTCGAGCTCCATGTTTGCCGGAGCATTAACGACTATCTTTTCCACAGACGGCATCTTATCCTTTATCGCCGAAACGATATGGACATATTCCGCGTCCATGATAAGCACCCTCGGCCTTGAGTCGCCTGTTAGATACTCAACCTCCGGCGCCTGCCACCAGCAGCTGATGGGGCCGGCTACGGCGCCGATCTTTGTAATGCCCAAAAACACATAGAAATAATAAGGGGAATTTCCCAGCATATATGATACGACATCGCCCTTCTTGATTCCCAGGGCCAGGAGATAGTTCGCAAAGGCACTGCTTCTCTCATCCACGTCCTTAAAAGTCACCACCTCGTCATAAAAGTTGAGGAAGGTCGAATCGGGGTATTGCTCACGGTTCCTTTTTACTAAATCTCTTAAGGTATTCACGTTATTTACCTATTGTATATATTCCCAAACACCTACGATTACAGCCTGAACCACCCGTTGTCTTTATACCACGCAAGGGTTTCCTTGAGGCTCTTGGCGATATCGGGATAGAGGAACTTGAAACCCGTTTTTTTCAGCTTGCCGTTATCCCAGAGCTTATCGAAAGTCAGGTACTCGATTGTCGCCTTTTCGAGGAGGGATTTTGTGCCGAAGAGCCGCGCGAAAAACTGCGATACCATCGCCACCGGAATGAGTATCTTTACCGGTACGGAGGAAAGCTCTTTTTCAACGCCCAGAAGCTCTTTACAAACCATCTTGAAAAACTCAGCCGACGTGAGCCTCGAATTATCATTGACGTTGTACGCCTCGCCGATGGTGGAATCGTTTTCGTAGGCGTGAATCGCCGCCCTTGCCACGTCCCGGACATGGACAAAGCCGTCGATCTTGTCCCCCTTTCCCGCCATGAGTATCTTTTTCTTTTTCCTGTCCTTGTAAATCAGATTAAAGATATTGTATACACCGTATTCGCTCCTTGGGCCGTAGATCCCCGTGGGACGAAGGGCCGTTACCTTAAGTCCCTTCTCCTTGTGATATCTCATGACTATCTTTTCGCCCTCCCATTTACTGATATAGTAATTATTGAGGGGGGGAACCATCTTTTCGGCGTCCTCGGCAATAGGCGGATTGGTATTGCACCCATAGACCGCCACCGAAGACCAGTGGATAAAGCGCTTCACCTTAGCCTTCAGCGCCGCTGTGCACATATTTTCCGCGCCCCCGATGTTTATGGCATACATCACCTTATCAGGTGTGGAGTAGTCGTGTATCCCCGCAACGTGAAAAACCACGTCCACGCCCTTGAAAAGGGCGTCGAGACCTTCCCGCTTCGTCAGGTCTTTCACGACAAACTCCACGCCCAGGGCGTCGAACATCGCCCCGTAGTATCGGCTGGACGTATCGGTGGCGCGAACTCGAAAACCGTAGTCCACCGCCTCCTTGACCATATGATGGCCCATGAAACCGGAAGCCCCGGTCACAAGCGCAAGCTTTCCCTTACCTTTTCCTGCCATGATAGTACTCCTCTATATTTACGATATTTTAAGCTTCCTTAAGATTGAATCCTTGGGACGACCGCTATCGTCCCAGCCCCTAAGACCGTAATACTGGTCCAACATCGTATCGAGCTCGATCTTCGGCCATCCGTCCTCTCTCACCTCCATAAGGAGTCTCTTGGGAAGGGTGTCGTCCTTGCGCGAGATCCCCTCCCGACAGTTCATGAGACGCTCCAGGTTAAAAATCCTCTCTCCCGCCCCGTAGAGATCGCTTCTGGATATCTTGTATCCCAAAAGCCCCGACAGAATCTTGCAGTAGTCGGAAAGGTCGGTGGTGGCAACGGCAACGCCGGGGAGGTTTCTCATTAAGAACTGCATTACGGGGAGCGGCGTGTTTTTATAGGCGAAATTCTCTTCCAGGAAGGGGTATTCGGTCTGGATACAAAAGATTGCGGAATTTACCGCATCCGTGAGATCCTGCATGAATTTCACGAACTGCGCCTTCCCCTTGGTGCCGTGGGGAGAGAGATATGACCCCACCTCGATGGCATGGGTACTGCCGGAGAGGTGACACGCCCCCCGATTGGCGGTGGCAAAGCCCAGCCCCTGCCCCGTACAGCCCCTGGGATCGTACGCGGCCATCTCAAGGCCCTTAACCTGTATGGCGAAATCTCCCCCGCCGTACTTTTCCGCCAGTCTCTTGGTGCCCTCCGCCAGCTCATCTCCCAGCCCCTGCCGGTGGGCGATATCCTCGATTATTTCATCTATCCCCTCGGGATGCCCGAAAGAAAGGCCGCTCTTGATAATCCCCTTTTCCGTAAGCTCCATTGCATAACCGATGACGCTCCCGGTCGTAATGGTATCGAGCCCGTACCTGTTGAGAAGGTCGTTCCAGCGGGCTATATCGGAGATATCGCCGATCATGAGATTCGATCCCATCAAGGCTATGGTCTCGTATTCCGGCGATACCATCTCCTTGCCACCGTAATTGCCGAACCTTCCACACTGTATCGGGCAACCGATGCACCCGTGATTTTTTACGAAATGATGCTCCCGGATATATTCACCGCTGATGGATTCCATTTCTTCAAAAGTCGTCTTTGAAAAATTTCTTACCGGCATGATGCCGTTGGATCCATAGACCATGACGTTTCCCGGCGTCCCCAGCTCGGGTAAATTTTTACCCGTCATGTAATGGGACTTGACCTTCTGTCGCGCAACCTTTATCGCCTTGTCGAATGCTTCCCTGTCGGCGGCCTCGATTTTTCCGGTCCCCTTAGCGACGATCCCCTTGAGGTTTTTCGACCCCATAACCGCGCCCAGGCCCGCCCTTCCGGCAAACCTGTTGCCCGAGGCGATGGCGGCAAACCTGACGAGATTCTCCCCGGCGGGACCAATGACCACCCAGTCGCCGTCTTTCTTTCTCTCTTCCTGAACTTTATAGGTATCCATCCCCCATAATTTTTTGGCGTCCTCAATGGAGATCCCTTCATCATCGACCTTTATATACACGGGAGATTTCGCCTTTCCGGTGATCACGGCACCGTCATAGCCGGCCCGCTTCAGGCTTACGCCGAACCTCCCCCCCACTATGGAAGACGCAAAGATACCGGTAAGGGGGGATTTTCCATAAACGACAAACCGCCCCCCCGCGGGGGCGGCGGTTCCGGCGGTGGGGCCGCTCATAAACACGATGGCGCTTTCTTCCGCCATGGGGTCTACGTTTGCCGCCATCTCGTCGTAAAGGACTTTTACGGCAAGGCCTTTTCCCCCCAGGTATAACCTCCGGTCGTTTTCTGAGATATCCTTTTTGCCGATCTTGCCAGACGTGAGATCAACCGTCAGCACTCTATCGTTTACCGCATAAACAGCAGTGTCTTCCATCATTCATCCCCCTCTTGTGATATTACCGATTAGCACTTAATGTGAAAAATACTGGAAATATTTATATTGCACTTCCCGGCATTCATTTTGGAAAAGATAAAAACAAATGGATAGTCAAGGTCAAAGCCAAGGCCGACATCATCCATCCAGATGTGATTTATCCCTTCGGTAAACTCATCACCCGTCAATTTTCAACCTCACCTCGATATAGTCTTCGTCCTTCTTTTTTTCGATGGAGCGTATAACCATATCGAATATGATATCAACATGATCGGTGATCCTCTCGGGCCTGCCGATCAAAAGCCACTGGATGGTTATGTGCTCGATGAATCCTAAGACCATATTGCGAACGAGGTATCCATCGATATCATCTCGAAAGACCCCCTCTTTTACACCCTCATTGAATACATTGACTATTCCTCGAGAGGCCTCCCTGACAATAGTATATGCCGGCGCATTTAAGAAACGCTTGTTTCCCTTTAACGTCAGCAGTACCACCGAGGTATAGAGCTTGTTTTCCTGATAAAATGCGAGGTATCCCTTTATGATGGCCCAGAGCTTTTCTCTGGCGCCGCGGATATGGGGCATTATTTCCTTGAACCGCTCGACTTCCCTTTCGGTGTATTCTTTAGGAATTGTAAAGAGAACTTCTTCCTTGGAATCGAAATATTCATACAGCGTTGCGTCGGATATCTTTGCGGCGCGGCAGATGTCGGAGATCGTGGCGTTTTCGTATCCCATCTCGCCGAAGACCCTCAGGGCTCCTTCCAGGATATTGGTGATTTTCTGCGTATTTTGCCTCTTCTCCCTCTTGGAAACCTCAACTGTCATGTTTTTGCCTCACATTTTTTTTCATAATCTTGGGCCACCCTGTTTCGTCCGAATATGCAGGTAGAATAATATATCTCCAATAGAAATGTCAAGCACTTTTTAAACTTACAGTATGAAATATCAGATATTTTTATATTATACTTCTTATTTTACTGTCCATTTTCTATTGCTGGTATACTATTACCATAATATCCTTGACATCATTGTGAACTCTTTCTATTATATTATCATTTGATTTCGGCAACATCGCCAGGGAGATCACAGACATGAATGACACAAAATATACGCTTTTGGCCTTTGAGGTTATTGACTCCGTGGGTGTTATCACACTCAATAATCCACCCGCCAACGGGCTTTCACCCACGCTCCTTAAGGAGCTTTTTTCGGTCACCGAACAGGCAAAAAACACCGGAACCGTCCGCGCGGTGCTCATCCAGAGCTCCTGCGAAGGATTCTTCTCGGCCGGTGCCGACCTTTCCCTTTTGACCGACCTCACCGACGATCTCGTCAAACTGCTCCCCCAGGCCCAGGAAGTTTTCAACAACCTGGAATCGCTCCCTTTACCTGTGGTGGCGGCCATTTCGGGCCATGCGCTGGGGGGCGGATTGGAGCTGGCGCTGGCGTGTGATTTTCGCTTCATGGCAAAGGACTCCGGGAGGCTCGGCCTCCCGGAAGTACGCCTCGGCCTTATCCCCTCTTTCGGCGGTTCCCAGAGGCTCCCCCAGATTGTCGGCAGGGCAAAGGCGCTGGAGATGATGATCAAGGGACTTCAGATCAACGCCGATGAAGCCAAGGATATAGGTCTGGTCACCGAACTGTTTTTGCCAAATGAGCTCTCCGAAAGATCGATGGATTATGCAAAACGTCTATCAAGTCAGGCTACCGGAGCCGTCGCACGGATCAAGGCTTGCGTTATCAAGGGATATCGAGCAGGATTTCATGCAGGTCTTTCAAAAGAGGTGGAATCTTTCACGGATAACATCGGATCCA
>Ga0180431_10003380_pt1 | contig 20601 bp, 20 predicted proteins | sample SS_ome_11_FD_132459 | JGI IMG/M metagenome (GOLD analysis project Ga0180431, IMG submission 132459) | Hypersaline lake sediment archaeal communities from the Salton Sea, California, USA - SS_1_MS_1 metaG | ecosystem: Environmental > Aquatic > Non-marine Saline and Alkaline > Hypersaline >...
ATAGCGGAAAGCCTGGTCGGCATCCCTGACAGAGCTTTTGATAATTCTCCCTATCTGGCTCAGAAGATTGTCGCCGGAGGGATGACCATATATATCGTTGTAGGTCTTGAAGTTATCCAGGTCGAGCAAGAATATAGAAAACACATCGCCATAGCGAGAATGCCGGGCAATCTCCTCTTTGAGCCGTTCTTCAAAATGACGCCGATTGAATAGCCCGGTGAGCTCATCAATACGGGACCTCTGTTCCGCCCGGGCATAAAGTTGGGCATTCTCAATTGGGGTAGCAATCTGCAAAGCTACCTGTTCCAGGAGTCCTATTTGCCTGGGATTGTAGGCATTTGGGCGGCGACTGGCCACAGTCAAAGTGCCGATATTTCGGTCCTTTATGGTCAAGGGCAAGTAGACAATAGCGCGAATTCCTTGCTTCAAGTGATACTCCCCAGTCCAGAATTTGTGGTATCGTGCCAGGTCAGCTTCATAGAAGCTCTTCTTCTCCAGGCATACCCACTCCGTGGCTGTCCCTTTAAGCGGTATCTTCTCCCCTTTCTGCCAGGGAGAACCCAGGGTGCTGGATAGACCAGAGAAACGAAGGTCACTTCCATCAATCAAAGCAATTGTCGCCCAATCAACATCGACCACCTCCTTTAATTCCTGGGCGAAACCTTCGAATATCTCCTCTATGCTCACGTTAGATGTTATTATTGTGGTCAACCGGTTAATCAGGGTTATTTCCTTGTCTTGCTCTCGCAATTGCTCATGGAAATACTCCTTCTCCATGCTCGCCGCCACCTGGGCAGCGATAGACTCCAATAAATCAATATCCTCCACAGCATAGAGCTTTTCGCCTCTCCTCTCACCTACCGCCAAAATAGCTACAAGTTCACCCCTGTTCATCAAGGGAACAAATATCGCCACATCTGCTGACTGAATCTCCTCCCTTTCCTCCTGCCATATGGATTGGAATTCAGGAAATATGCTGAGATTTCTTTCCGGTAGTATGGTGCCCTGTTGCTTCAGCCAGGTCAGGACAGGACTATCCTGCCTTAGTTTAAATTTATTCATAGGATTATCTTCCACAGGAGGATAGATAAATCGGGCACTAAAACCTACATTTCCAACTTGGGGCAAAAGCAAACAAGCCCTCCGACAGTCAATAGATTGAGCGAGCAGGGATATGAATTCGCTGCCGAACTGCTCCAATGTCGGAATATTGTGTATCTTGGTGACGAACTCAGATAACTGCCTGCGATAGGGATACATTTCCCCGACGAAAGCTTCCTCCACCTTCCTTTGCAGGACATCACGCACTTTGTAAGCCAAAAAGAAGACAACCGGAATTCCTATACCTACGGCTAGCACTAAGGTGGCAAAGTCAGGCTCAAAGCCAAATCCCAGGTGAGCCAGGAAAAAAAACAGCAAGACTATGCCAATCCCACCACCATAAAGGCCGAAGTACATCAGAGCCCGGCGAAATATAATTCTGATATCTAACAGACGGTGGGCTATAACGGCGTAGGTTAAGACACAGGCATTCAAGAAGTTGCCAATATGGCTCAATGGATGTCCCTGCGCAGCAAACTGGAAGGTAATGAAGCCAAAAACGGCTAAACAGGCGAGTCCTACGAACAAATAGACAATTTGGTTACGCTCTTCCGCGTTTGCCGAGACCTTGCGCTTCCGTATAAGATGGTATACGTCCCTGCCAATCATAACAAAAAGGATAGCAGCAACCGGAGCAATCCAAACACCATAGTCAACCTGGATGTTAGTGGTGGTAACGGTAATACCGCGGGGAATATAGCCCATCACCACCAGGCCAATGAAGGCCGCCAGAACGATGTAGGCAAAGGGCTTCTTGGCTACTTCTGATTTATAGAAAGATTGCAGAAAATAACGGTATTGAACAATCATCCAGATAGCAGCACAAAGGACAATTTTGACCAGCAGGAGCTTGTCCGCCACAAAGAAATCGCTGCGGAAGAATACATCGCTCCCGCTCCAAAGCATGGCTGGCATTAGAAACAGAACGAAAAGCCTCTGTCGTGATTGCCATGGGCGGTTAGCCAGCAAAATGACCAGTAGCGGAATATAAGCAATGGTAGCAACCAAGGGAATTAAAATATGCGTATTCATAGCTGAGGCTATTATTGCCGTAAATTTGCTAGCTGTCAAGAAGGACCTTGGTAAGGCCCAAGAAGTACCTTATTTCCCGAAGCGCCTGCTCCCCTGGCGGAAGGGTGAGCCTGAAAATCCACCTTCCTGATATTCGGGGCTACCAGAGAAGAATCTAGGAAAAGCTGGGACTGATAAACGAAAGAGGCGAGGTTTCAGCCTCGCCCTTTCTTCACCTAGACAGAACCGCTTTGTTTTGCCTGCAGCACAGCCCCAGATGGCTTCGCCTTACTGAGCCTCCACCCGTTCGCCTTCCGCTACCGGCTCAGCTTCCACTGCAACCTTGGGAGCCCTTAGCAAAGTAAGAACTCTTTCCGAGGGATTTATATGCGGCGGCTTCAAGTGACCTAGGGCAGCTCCCTCAGCCTGCCGTTCAGCAATGTAACTCAGGAAGGCACCCTGGGGAAGGAAGGTAACTTCTACAGGTTTCGAACCAAGCACAGTTTCCGGGTCGCCATAAGCGCCATAAATATTGTAGTGATACACACTGTCCAGTTTTATCAGTTCTTCATATATTGCCGCCGCTATGGCTTGTTCGCTATAGATGGAATTATCCTTGAGTTCAAGGTAAAGGTGCAATATAGGTTTGTCTTTTATCACTTCTTTGCGTGCTGTCCAATCAGTATAGGGAACGCCGGTGGCCTCAATGGCTTCCCAGATTATTCTTTCCGTCAAGTGACCAAAAGCAGTAATATCAATGAGGTCATCAGCCCGGCTATGAAATATCATTTGTGGAATATCGATATTGAGTTTTTCATTCTGCAGCGAGCTTATCTTTATCATGTCACCAGCCCGATACCTTGTCATAATAGCACCATGAAAATTGGTGATGACTATCTCATAGACCTCACCAGCCTTCACCTCGTCCAACAAAACGGTCTTCGGCCGATAGGAATGGTCCAGTTGCCATTTGAACCATTCCCTTTCAGGTATGAATTCAAAGAAATTAAGGCTGGGGATAAAAGTCATGCCCTCGTAATCCCAGGTCTGGGTAGCAAGAAGTCCTCCCTCTGTCCCACCATATGCCTCCAGAGGGCGTCGCCCCCATAACTCCTTAACCCTTTTCCCAAAAACGGCGCAATCTGCTCCACCACCACCAATTAGCTTGACCGACCATAAATCCTTAGGCAGGATAGAACGGCGCGCCAGTTTACTCTTGACTAGCGCTCTAATCACACGGAACATAGCATTAGGCCGACATAACAGAGAGCGAATACTGATATTTCCCGACTGCTGCTTGAGTTGCTCCCCCACTGCAACCAATACAGAAGACAGTCCGCCAAAGCCATCAAGTCCTCTATATAAGGCTTCCTCAAAACCTGCCTTTATCTTCTCCTGAAAGGAAGTCCCCTCGTCATTTGAAGGCAATAAATCGTAATTAAGCGCTTCTTTTGTTAGCTGAACGCCAACACCGGACCCGTATTCCGGAGGCCCTACGGTATATAGCATTTTCAAATGTTCCTTGACCTTTGAAGTGTCACCACGTGCGTTACTTAGACCGAAAAGCGCGATGCCAGTGGCAGCCTTTTGATATTCGCGAACAAAATCCTCCAACATAGGCACCCATTTAACGTCGTACTTCCCGGTGTAACCAGAAGTTCGTACCCACCTGGCAACCTTAGCTGGCAACACATCTTCCCTCTTTTCTACAAGCTCAGGGAGGTAATCGGCATAAGTGGTCAGCGGTACCTGCTCCCGAAATTCCTCCACCGTGCTAGGCATAGCCCCACGCATCACTTTCCTGCCCAATTCGCAGCTCTTTAATAACTCAATCTGCTCTAGAAGCAGCCTCTTCTGAATGTCCATAAATTGCTCCAGGCTGAGGTCAATAAAGCCACAGCACATCTGCCATAGCTCTTCCTTCTTGCCTTCCCGCAATAAATCACTCGGCCTAGACATAGCTACACCTCCTGGCTAATTTTTAGCTTGAAGGCACTATGACAGGGCTTGGGGTAACTTGGGAAGAGATTATCTTCTAGAAGATAGTTCTATTTGAAGCTGTGAGGGGCAAATGAAGAGAATAACGCGAGGGAAGAAGCGGTTAGGAGCTTTTTGCTTTTGCAGAGCCGCCTAAAGTCTGTAGTTTCTGGGTCAATTGCTCGAATTCGCTATCTTTAGGCTGCTTGCCCAGCTCCAATCCGTAGCTGATAAAGAACTCCAGGAAATTGCGTAAGAGCTCTTTCGTTCCTTCCTGAAACTGGTGAAACTCTTCTCGGGTTACGCCGTCTTGCTTTTTACTTTCTTCCTTCAACTGACTCGCAATAAGGAAGTTGATGAACTCAGTACGGCTCATATCACCGCGATTATCGTCTATCTTTTTCACCAGCTCAGCATCTACTATTAGCATCCTTTTTTCAGACATATACCGCTCCTATCATAACACTCCTTATATTTTTTATGTTAAATAAGGGGTGACCTCACTCTACTTACAGGCACCCCTCTCTAACTCCTACAGCAATCGAGCCTCAAGCTCCATTCCCATTTCGGAACTCGAGTATTTCCATTATGCTGTCTATATTCCTGAGCAGCTCTCCACCCTTTTCCGTCACCTGATAGGTGACTACGGGATTTCCCACTTCCACTTTGTTAATGAAATCGTGGCTCAAGAGGAAACCAAGATACTTCTGTATCTGGGCATAGCTCATATTGGCACTATACATGATCTCCGTCTTGCCAGCGCCATTTTCACCCACCTTGAGCATATCAGCTATTATCTCTATATTAGACCTACGCCGATTCATTATGCCACCCCACTCTTTATTACTTTCACCCTATTACTATTGTACTACCTCAACGGTAAACTTTGTCAAGACCCCTGCCATTTTTTGTCTAATAGACGGAGAATTTATAAGAAATAGCGCCCTAAAGCGATAAATAAAGGTGACATTCCTGAGGCTATCGGACTAGTCTACTGCCGAGGGAGGGACTCGAACCCACACTCCCTTGCAGGAAGCGGATTTTAAGTCCGCCGCGTCTACCATTCCGCCACCTCGGCCCGAAACTCGATAACTAAAAAAGGCGGCGGGCGGATTCGAACCGCCGTATCGGGGTTTTGCAGACCCCTGCCTTAACCTCTTGGCTACACCGCCGTATCTACCGAGTTTAGTGGAGCGGAAGACGGGATTCGAACCCGCGACCCCTTCCTTGGCAAGGAAGTATTCTACCGCTGAACTACTTCCGCCCCCTACAGATTGTACCGCCTTTTTGCGGTCCCAGCAAATTAGCTTTGGTGCCGAGGGGGAGATTTGAACTCCCACGGGCTTTCGCCCACCACCCCCTCAAGATGGCGTGTCTACCGATTCCACCACCTCGGCATGGCAGGGGTGGCAGGATTCGAACCCGCGACCTACGGTTTTGGAGACCGTTGCTCTGACCAAACTGAGCTACACTCCTGAACCAGTAAATTATATCAAAAATACCCCTGGGGCGACTCGAACGCCCGACACGCGGTTTAGGAAACCGCTGCTCTATCCTCTGAGCTACAGGGGCGCATTACTACCCAAAGTGCCGCTGAGTCACAGCTATTTTGTCAAGCTCTTCTGATTTTTTATATTAGCAAAAAGCCTCAGCCAAGGCAATAATAATAATGTAGACCAGCCTACTGCCGCGGGTTTAACTGGCCCTCACATCTGTGATATTCTGTAGTTTAAGCCTCTCCTTAAACCTAAAAAGCAGGAGAGGCTCGAGAGGTTGCCATCATGAAAGCATTGGTAATAGGTGGGACAGGCACCACAGGTCCCTACATAATAGACGGACTTTTAAAAAGAGGCTATCAAGTGACCATGCTCCACCGGGGGGTGCACGAGCCTGAAATAGCCCCAGAGGTAGAGCATCTCCATGCCGACCCTCACTGGATGGAAAGCCTGAACGAGGCTTTTGAGGGAAAAAGTTTTGAAGTGGTGGTATCGACCTATGGAAGGCTGAGGTATATAGCTGAGGCCATCAAAGGTCATACCCCTCGCCTTATCACGGTTGGAGGACAGGCGGTATATAAGGGCTGGATGAGAGTTACCGATCCTGAGGCAGTCGCGCATACGACAGAATCGCTAGTTCCAGTTAAAGAAGGAGGCGAATTTCTGGAATTGCCGGGTGTCGACCACTTTGTTGACCGCATGCTGGAGAGCGAGCAGGCTGTGATGCGGGCTCATGAGGAGGATCATTACAACGCCACTCACTTCCGCTATCCCATAGTCTATGGCCCCCGACATATCGCTCCTGGTGAGTGGTGCATTATACGGCGGATACTGGATGGCAGAAAGCAACTCATCCTCCCCGGTGATGGGCAGATCATAGTATCCCGGGGATACGGAGAGAATGTGGCTCATGCCATCCTCCTGGCTATCGACAATCCCGGTGCCGCGGCAGGGCAGATATACAACATAAGGGATGAAAGATTGCTCCCCATGCGCAAGTGGGTGGAGCTCATCGCCAAAGCCATGAATCACCAGTTCGAATTTGTGATAGTGCCTCTCTCCATAGCCCAGCTTGGCCCTCGTTATATCCCAGTCCCGCTTCTGTTTGGACATCATCAGATAATGGATATAGCCAAAATACAACACTTGGGCTACCACGATATAGTGCCAGCAGAGCAGGGCTTGGAGCTAACGGTTAGGTGGCTCGAGAAAAACAGACCGGAGCCCGGCGGACAGATAGAGAAGAACACAGGTGACCCCTTCGACTACGCTGCTGAGGATGAGCTTATGAAGCGATGCAGCGGGGTCTGGGAGAAGCTCGCACAAATGCCCACCAGCAAGCACGGCTGGAGACATCCCTATGCACATCCTAAGCGCCGTGGTGACCTCAAATAATCCCTTCCTCGGGCAAACACTCTGCTAAGTACGCTCAAGCCCGGCTTTTCTGAATTGCAATGAAACTTCCAACCTATTGACAAAACGCCCGCTTCGACGTAGCATTAAAATAGAGCAAGCACACAGTCGGACCAGCGCATAGGTATGTAAGGAGGGAAATAAAATGGAGAAGGGGAAACGCCTGGGAATTGCCATCCTGTCGATAGCTTTAGCAACACTCCTCTTATTCACTGCCTGTGCTCCCGGCTCCCCCGTGGAAGAGGAAAAGGTGGTGAAAATTGGCGCGATACTTCCTGTTACCGGTGTCGCCGCTTCCATTATGCAAGTGGGATTCAGGAATTTGGTCGATTACATCGGATACTATGACGAAGTGGGCGTTCCCGGACTGGAACTCCCACCCGGAGTGACCATCGAGCTAATATGGGGAGACAGCGGATATGAGCCAATCCGGGCAATAAGCGTCTACGAGAGGATCTACCAGGATGTGGTATACCTGGATTTGGCCAGCCCCGTTGAAGATTATGCATTAAAGTCGAGGTTGGAAAGAGATGGGATACCTGCCATGACTATGGCAGTAGACGAAGCTTTGGTGTATCCTCCGGGCTGGTTTTTCACCGTATTCTGCACTGAATCGGAGAGGTTTGCCGCTGTGTGTGACTGGATAATGGAGAATTGGGAAGAGGAACGCCCCCCCAGAGTAGCCATGATGGGCACAGATACGCCGACAGGAAGAGCGCCAGAAGTAATGGGGACAGCATATGCCGAGAGCATAGGCATAGAAATGCTGCCCTTTGAAGTCATTCCCCATATGCCCCTTGATGTCACTCCCCAGCTTGTGCGGCTAGAGGAACGCGGGGCAGATTACGTTTATATCACTACCATTTGGTCAGCGGCGATACCAATAGTGAGGGATGCCGAGAGGCTGGGACTTCAGGACAAGATGCGTTTCGGTGCCGGCCTGGAAGATAATGTGGTAATACCCCTGATTGAGGCTCTAGGACCTCTTGCTGATGGTTATTTCGGTGCAAAGACTTTTCCCTGGTACACTGAGACGCCAATTCTGTATGATATCTTGAGGGAGTATGAGGGAAGGCTGGACACCTCCGGTAGTGGTGCCTGTACGCTACAATTCGTACCTGTAATGATTGAGGCTATAAGGATCGCAATAGAAGAGGTGGGTTATGAAAATCTGGACGGTCGTACTGTAAAAGAAGCCATGTACAGTATCAAGGATTTTGACCCACACCATATTGGCAGGCCAGTTACCTTCACCAGGGAGGACCATAGGGGCGCCCCAGTAATAATAATGTACGAGATACAGGGTGGGGAGGTAGTACCTGCAAGTGACTGGCGACAGGCTCACATGCTTGTGCCCTGAATCTATAGTCATCCACAAAAATAGTCATAATCAGGGCGAGATAACTTCTGCCAGGTGCTAGCAAAGCTGAGATTTCTGTAAGCCGCTAAGGGGTTTCCCTCATAAACTCATGCCACCGGTAATTTGCTTTTCAGTCCCGTAAAGACTGAAGGTATTTCAGCCACTATCTTGTCTATTACCTCAGCGGCGCTCAGGAGGTCATCTATTATCCCGGCATTCTGTCCGCAGGGTAACTCCCCCCCGTCTGTGTCTCCCTGGACCAGAGCCTGGTACATGGTGTGCTCATCAAGGAATCGGAGCAGCTCCTCAGCCGGAGCCCCTGCTTCCACCATTTCCAAATATTTCTTGGTGAAGGCGTTCTTCAAGTCTCGCCCAAACACTATCCACTTCTTTACACTCACCGTGCAGGCATCATAAGCCTCCAGTACAGCCTGTTTCACCTTGGGATGGGCATCGCACTCACGCGTTGCGATGAAGCGAGTCCCAATATAGACTCCATCAGCACCCAGAGCCAGGGCTGCTGCCACACCCCTGGCATCAACGATACCCCCGCCGGCTATGACGGGTATCTTCACGGCATCTGCTGTCATGGGAATCAGGGCCATGGTGGTTAACTCAGTCAATGCTTTGTGGCCACCCCCTTCATATCCCTCGCAAATGACTGCATCCACTCCCATCTCTTCAGCTTTCTTAGCCTGGCTGGCCGTAGATACAGCATGCAAGACCTTTATGCCAGCATCTCTCAACACCTTTGTGTAGACGGAAGGCGAGCCAACCGAGGTTATAGCTACTGGTATTCCCTCCTCCATCGCCACCCCTATACAACGCTGGGAGTACTTCCTCCCTCCTTCCGCTTGCTCGACTCCTTCCATGCCAATAGGGAAATTAACCGCAAAGGGCTTACTGGTAAGGCTTTTGACCTTCCTTATCTGGCGGCGCAACCTCTCTCCCGTCTCAGCTACCTCGGTGGTAACGGTGTGGGCACCGGCGTTTGGTCCCAGTGTTCCCAGTCCGCCGGCGTTCGACACGGCTGCGGCCAAATCAGCACCCGTGATCCAGTTCATCGGCGCCTGCACTATGGGATACTGGATATCTAGAATCTGACATAGACGATTGCTTTTCATCACTCCTCCTTTCTAAGCCCGGAGAGCAACAAGAGGCATGCCTTGAAGCTTCCCTTCGGGACGATATACGAGTTTAAGGGGAATGGCTGACCAGGCCTCAAATCCCTTGGCCTCCTCCCAACACCTCTCCCCTATCTCTACATCCTTGCTCATTAATACCTCTTCGTCGCCGACGCCCCTGGCTTTCTTTAACAGCAAAGCAAAAACATACTAGCTGGGATTACCCAAGTACTCAGCGCCTGCATATTCTCAGTGGGAGATTTGGGACAGGGACTCAGTTACTTGATTGGTGATCAGCGTGGACATCTTCACCAACGAGTTGATGATTTCAGCCACAGTGGGAGTATCCTGGATCAGCCCTGCCACCTGCCCCACCGGGTACTGCTTTTGTGGGTTCGACGATTCCGCGGTGAGTGACTCAGTCCGAAAGCAGCGAACCGGAGCCTGACCGCGACCAGCAATCTCCGTACTGTTGTCCTTTGCTGTTACAATAGCTTGCTTGTAATCAGCGGCTACAGGGCAGTCTCTGGTAGCAATGAACCGCGTGCCCATCTGTATTCCCTGGGCACCAAGCGCCAAAACAGCGACAAACCCGCGGGCATCACCAATGCCACCAGCTGCGATGACGGGTATCTTGACTGCGTCCACCACCTGTGGCACCAGTACCAGGGTAGTTATCTCGCAACGTCCCACGAACCCTCCCCCCTCAACCCCAGAGGCCACCACCACATCAACACCAGTAGCCTCTGCCGCGACGGCGTGGGCAACTTCGGATACCACATGCATCACTACCAGTCCGGCATCCTTCAGTAGCTTGGTGCAGAGCTGAGGGCTGCCAGCCGACGTGGCCACTACTTTAACTCCCTCCTCAGCGAGGACCTCCGCAATTTCCACAGCCCTCTCCTTCACAGCATGCAGTGGCAGGTTCACGCCGAATGGCTTATCCGTAAGCTTCATGGTTCGTCTTATCTCAGCTCGCAGCTCATTGACTGCTTTGACTCCGCTGAGCATCCCCAGTCCACCAGCGTTGGAGATTGCAGCTGCCAGTTCGGGACAGGATACGCCAAGCATACCGCCCTGCACAATCGGATACCTAATGCCGAAAAGATAGCATACTGGATTCTCTCTCATGGACACCCTCCTCTGTGATTTTGCTGACCAGGGCAACATTCACCACTGCCAGCGCCAACAAAGGCTGTGCGCCTTCGGTAATACTGGCCAGACGCAGCACACAAAATGTAAAGGGTTTCCGTACTTTTGTCAATCCTTCCCAATTACACCTAAGGCGCTTTGGTTTAATTTGATACAATCCACCGCTGACTATATTCTCTAAGCAAGAACAGACATTGCTGCCTGGCCTGGCTTCGAGCTGTTAATAAGAAAATGCCATTTCCGACAGATATGTACATGAGGTCCAGACCAAGCGAACCCGCCTCGATCCAAGGCAAGGACTATTCGCGTACAGTCGGCTCGATTGCGGCCAAGTGAAACGGGGCAGCCCCGAGGCTCAGCTCCATGACCTTGGCCCAGCGAAAGTAGAAATGTAGGTCGTAGTCCATGTCCATGCCGATTCCACCGTGCAGGTGCTGGGCGCCGTAGGCCACTCTCTGGCATGCATCACTGGTCCAGGCTTTGGCCATGGCGACTTGCCTGGCGGCGGGCAGTCCCCGGTCAAGCCGATGGACGGCCCGATAGGACAGCCACCTGGCGCCTTCCACATCGGTCAGCATGTCGGCCAGGCGGTGCTGCACAGCCTGGAAGCTGCCAATCGGCCGGCCGAACTGAATCCTGGTTGATGTGTAATTGGCAGTCATGCTCAGGGCCTGCTGCATGACGCCCACCGTTTGGACACACTGGATGGCGGTGGCTCTCAGCAGGGCCTTTTCAACCAGCGGCCAGACTTCGCCGACCTTCCCCAGAATATCCTTCGATGACACGACGACCCGATTGAACACGACCTCAAACTGCTTGTCGCCGGCCGCTGTGTCCAGGGCGGTCAGTCTTATGCCTTTGGACTTACTTGGGACAAGGAACATGGTTATGCCCTTGCCCCCGGATGTAGCCCTAGCAGTACGGGCGACAACGAGCATATAGTCAGCAACGCCGGCATAGGGCACAAAGAGCTTGGTGCCGCTTATCACGAAGTTGCCGTTATCATGCTTTGCCTTCGTTTTAATGAAAGCGGGATTGTAGTCAAGATCGGGCTCCGACAGCGCCAGTGTGAGAATTAGTTCTCCGCCGGCGACCCTGGGCAGAAGCTCCTTCTTCTGCTCGTCGCTGCCCCCTTCCAGGATGGGAAGAGCTCCCAGCACGATAGTGGAGAACATCGGGTTGGGCAGAGCTGTCTTGCCCAACTCTTCAAATAGAATCGCCAAATCGAGCAGGCCGCCTCCCACACCACCATACTCTTCGGGGAGGACCAAGCCGGGCCATCCCAGATGAGCCATCTTCTGCCATATCGCAGGAGAGTAACCAATATCACTCGCCTCTATATGCCTTATCACCTTCTTGGGACATTCGCTGTCCAGGAACTGCCTCGCCTCGTTCTTCAGAAGCTCCTGTTCAGAGCTAAGGGCGAAATCCATTATTGTGCCTCCCGGAAGTTCTTGACGCAAATAAAACGCATGCCTTTCAACCGCTATCTCGACTTCATCATGCCCAGGCCCATCATAGCTATAATATCTCTCATGACCTCATTGGTGCCGCCACCGAAGGTCAGCAGTAGGAACATCTGGTGATATCTCTCCATCATGCCATTCAAGGGAGCATACTTCGACCCGGTGGTCAGCTGCCCATAAAGCCCCATGATCTGCAGGCAACCGCCTGTGACCCGAAGGAATTGTTCGCTGCCCAGTGCTTTGGACATGGCGGACTCGACGTGGGGGACGATGCCCTTGGTCATAAGCCAGGTGGCCTTGTAGTTGAGCATCTTGAGTACCTCGGCCTCAACCGTCATTTCGGCGAGCTTGTTCTTCACCCACTGCTGTTCGACAACGGGCTTCCCATTGAGCCTGGCCTTTCTGGCCCACTTGACGCAGTCCTCGATGATATGGACTGAGATAGAGTGAGGGACTAGATTAATCCGCTCGTGAGCAAGCTGCATAAGCATATATTGAAAGCCCTTGTTCTCCTCGCCCACAAGACATTCCTTGGGCACTTTCACATTGTCAAAGAACTCATGGTTCGTGCGGAAGCCGCCCATGACTGGCATGGGCTCAATGGTAAGGCCAGGGCTCTTGGCATCGACCAGAAATATGGATATACCGGCATGCTGCTTGGCGGACCCGGGGTCCGTCCTGGCCGCCAGCCAGAAGTAGTCGCAGAAGTGACCCATGGACGTGAAGACCTTCTCGCCGTTAATTATGTAATAGTCGCCTTGACTCACGGCCGTGGTCTTGAGCGAGAATATGTCCGTACCTGCTTCAGGCTCAGTGTACCCGATACCGAAGGTGATGTCACCGGTGAGAATTTGGGGCAGGAACTTCTTTTTCTGCTCCTCAGAACCGACCTTCATGAGCGTCGGGCCCACTGTCATCAGCGAAAGCACAGGTATGGGTATGAAGAAATATCCCATGGCCAGGTCGAAGAATATGTATTGCTCCAAAGGAGTACATCCCTGGCCACCGTATTCCCTGGGCCAGCCTATGCCCGCCCAGCCATCCAGGCCGAGCTTCTTCACAAACTGTCGGCAAAGAGGCCCATCCCCTTCGATATGCGTCAGAAGTTCCTCTTCAAGCTCCGGTGGGATGTTGTTTTTCAGGTAGGTATAGACCTCATCCTCCAGTTTCTTTTGCTCCGGTGTAAGCTCCAGTTCCACCTAGCTCTCCTTTAATGCTCGCTTTTGAAACACCATGTACCATCACCGCCTCAGAAGCCATCCGTGCGCAGTGCTGCGTCGGTTCCACCATCAACGTAGTAGACAGCTCCATGAATGTAGGAGGCTTCCGGGCCCAAAAGAAAGGCCACCACCGTAGCTATTTCATCAGGCTCTGCGTCACGCCCCAGAGGAGAAGGCAGCGCCCTTATGCGGCGACCATAGACGGGCTGGGCTAGCATCCTCTGGAGCAGTGGGGTCCGGGTGTTCCCAGGCGCCACTGCATTGAGTCGCACCCCGGCATTGCCCCAGGTCATCGCCCTCTGCCTCACTGAGCGCGCTACCGCGTTCTTCGAGCCGACGTAGGCCAGCGCTCTATCGCCTGCCTCCTCGATAATCCGCCTGGCCTCAGGCTCATCATGCTCCAACAGGGCCATAACATAAGGATCCTTGCCCAACGTGAGCATATGTGCCGAGTTGGAAGATACGACCACCACCGCCGGATTTTTCCCCAGCTTCAGACACTCGAATAACTCATCCAGCAGGTCAACCATGCCGAAGTAGTTGACGGAGGCGATGCGAGACAGAGAAGGATCATCGGGGCCAATCCCCGCGCAAGCCACCAGGCGATCAATGCCATCGCCACAGCGTCGTTTCACCTCAGCAACAGCGACGCCGCGACCCTCAGCACTAGAAAGATCAGCGATGATATCGGCATCCACGATATCTATCCCTATGACCATGTCCCCTGCCTTCTCCAGACGAGCACGGATGGCAGCACCAATGCCAGACGCCGACCCTGTAATAACCGCCCTCAATGCCATGGCCCTGCCTCCTGATTTGCGCCAAATGTTGTATCAAAGCCAAGTCCTCGCCATTCTTTACGATAACTCCGCAGCAATGCTGTCTTCACCGTTAGCCTCCTCAAACAGTTCTCCTACATCTGTCGTAGAAGCCAAAAAAAATATTAGCTAGCGTTTTTCCACCCAGCGCCCCGGTCCCCACTCAGCTGTATCAGGCTCAGCCATTAAAGCATAAAAACCGGCATCGCAATAATGCCAGGATGAGCGGCGGTCCATATCCTGCACAGCCCGACAAGTTGCCTTGGTCGTGGTCAGAGCAGCAAGCCGCATGCCGCCGAGCTTCCTGCCCATCTCCTTTGCCCCATCGAGAAGCTTATCAGGAGGGAAGACTTGATTGGCAAAACCAATACGGTGAGCTTCCTTGCCATCGATAACATCGCCGGTGCAGCAAAGCTCTATAGCCTTGGCTACTCCCACTCTCCAGGCCATGTTTGCCGTCGCCCCAGCCCCACCAATCCAGCCCAGGTTCTTCACATGCATATCGCTAATCTGAGCCGTCTCCGAGACCAAGATGATGTCGCAACTGAGAGCTAACTCAATGCCGCCAGCCGTACACACTCCATCGATGGCGGCTACTGATATTTTCGGGCTCCAGGCAATCCTCTCGAAAGTCCTGACCATCGCCAACTTGGGCTGTCTCTGAGTCCAGAGTGTTGTCACAAATGAAGGGCGCGAGGGAGCGGTAGGTATTTGCCCCTCAACCGTATAGCCTGTCGCCTCCTTCAGGTCCAAGCCGGCGCAAAAGCAAGGCCTTCCATCAGGCCTCGGCGACCCTGTGAAAATGCATGCCTTTATTTCAGGATCATTGTCAACCTCGTCCAACGCATTTTCCAGGTCAGTCCACATCTGTATATTCAGGGCATTCAGGGATTTAGGTCTGTTCAGGGTAATAACGCAAAATCCCTCTTCCTTTTCGTACAAAATAGTCTCGTATGGCATTAAAAGAACCCTCCTTACTGAATCGCTAGCATTATGTCATCTTGCTGCTCTATCAACTTCGCTGGAGACAGGAGTTAGCAAACTTGCTCATTTTTCCCTGAAAAATGTCCCCAGTCGGTATATCTTCTTTTGCCCATTATAGACTTGGGTCCGCCTCATTTGCTCAGCCTAACCCTGGCTGGAAAGTCCTCCTGCAAAATGCGGATTGCTCCATCAACTATCCCCTCCACAACCTGCCTGGCACTCTTCATTTCCTCAAACAACCCGCAAATCTGGCCGGCTGGAGTAAAGACATGTTCGGGCATCCCGCTTTCCAGCGCAGCCTTCGTAATCTCGGTGCTCAACAGCAGTTGTAGCGGGAACGGCAGCACCGGCCCTTTCTCAGCCTCCCATGTCTCTATGAGCTTACTGTTGATAATACGACAAGTCTTTCCCGTGAACACACGGGTAATCCGCGTGTCCTTCTCCGTAGCCTGGAGCACCTGTTCTTTAAACGCCTGGTCAAAATTCGCCTCATAGGTACAGAGGAAAGCAGTACCCATCCAGACACCGCAGGCACCAAGGGCAAGGGCGGCTACAAGTCCCCGACCATCCCCTATCCCACCAGCAGCTACCACGGGAGTGGGAGCAACGGCATCCACCACCTGCGGCACCAGTGCCATGGTGGCAATATACCCAGTATGCCCACCACCCTCGTGGCCCTGGGCCACGATTATATCCACCCCCGCCTCTGCCTCACGCCGCGCCTGACTGACATTCCCCACAACACCAATAACCTTTATCCCCCGGGCATGGGCTTCAGGAAGCATGAAAGCCGGGCTGCCCAGCCCGGCGGCAAAAATCGGAACCTTATGGTCATAGACCACCTCAATCTGCCTGGGGGTCAACCCCGCCACCCACGCAACACCCTCTTTAACAAATTGACTCGCTTCCGGCACAGGTATCCCCAGGCGCCTGGCCAGGTCAACTGCGTATTCCACAGCATCATCGGGAATCAGGGCTCTCAGCTCATCCACGGTGACTGATTGAACAGTGCCCAGGGGAGCTATACTGTCCACGCCGAAGGGCTTGCTGGTGAGCTTTTTGACTTTCCTAATCTCGGCATCCAGCTCGTCAGGTGTCATAAGCAGAGCACCAATGACGCCAAGGCCACCAGCCTCGGAAACGGCTGCCGCCAGGTCAGCGCCAGCAATGGTCCCCATACCAGCCAGAATAATAGGGTATTCTATATCCAACAAATCACAAAGTCTGGTAGAGAGAATTTTTCCTGCCATAAAATATCCCCCTTTCGCTCAATTGGTGGTCAATAACCACCCCTCTTGCCCACTCTACCCAAGCGGTTTGAAGTACTTAATATCCAGAATACTGGCCACACGCTCTTTCTTGAAAACCGCCTGAACTCTCATGCCGATCCTCAGTTGCTCAAAATCAAGCTCGCCCAGCATATGAACGAGGCCAGTGTCAGCACCATCCAGTTGAATAATCCCGTAAACGAGCGGTACCTCCACCTGCTGGACGGGATTAGGCTGGTGGCAAACAGAATAGCTCAGCACGGTGCCTTTGTCGCTCACCTCAACCCACTCATCAAGCTGGCCAAAACAGTCCTTGCACACAGACCTGGCTGGGACATACACACGGTTACAGGTAGGACATTTCGTACCCATAATCCTCTTTCTATCCCTCAGTTCAGTAAGAAAGCGGCTGCCCACAGCGCCAGCGGAATAGGTATTCGGGATATATATCTGCCCGTGATAAATCCAGACATCCATCCCCTCCAGTCTTTCGGTTACTTGCGTCATCTCTTAACCTCCTGGTCCTCGATGGTCCTGAAATAGAGTATGTCATTCGGACCCTGCCCACGCTCATCGTAATCTTCTTTCCAAACAGCCTGTACTCGCATACCCACCCTCAGCTTATCCTTATCCGTCTCCTCAAGGAAGTGCCTGTAATAGGTGCCGTCATCCAATTGAATTATTCCCGAAGGGTAGGGATTGGCCCACTTCTCACCGTAGTGCGGGTCCCACAGAGGGTAGACAAGATAGGTATACTGAGTCACGGTGCCTGTTTGGGGTAGCTCTACCCAATCCCAACCCATGTCAACCTTGCACTTGGGACAGACCGGTGTCGGCGGCAGCCAGATTTCCCTGCACTTAGGGCAGCGATTACCTACAATCCTCCCGTTTTCCTTGGCCTCTGCGTAGAACTTACCCAGGTACTTGCCTGTTGACCAGTCGTAACGCCGGGGAGTATCAAAAGCCACCTGAATGTACTCCAGAGTTGGCTTTTTCGCCTTTTTCTGAGACGATTCTCCTGCCATCTTACTGCCTCCTCTACAATAACCTCTTAAGCAAAGTCAGCACTGTCCAGTTGGGGCCACCCAGAGCACTGGCCAGGGCTGTCTTCACATCCTTGGTAACCTGGTGCTCGCCAGCATCCCCGCGAATCTGAAGCGCAGCCTCGGCAACGCGGATGACGGGTGTCGCCCCAATAGGATTGGTAGCTAGTACACCGCCGGAGCAGTTTACAGGAAACTCCCCTTCTATCTCGGTTATGCCCTTCTCTATCATCTTCCAGCCTTCGTTCTTCTCACAGAAGTGGAAATGCTCATAAAGACTCATTTCCTCCCAGTTTGACGGCTCGTAAATCTCAGCCATGTCAATATCTTTTCGAGGATTAGTTATGCCATTCCTCTTGTAGAGTCTCTCGCAGGCCACATGCTGAGTGTAGGTTTCTTTCCCGGTAGGGTCACCGAAGGTCCCGGCACGGAATGGTTCCTGGTGCACAACCTCCACATCAGCAATCCAGACTGGCTTCTTGGTGATTTTCCCAGCCCTCTTCTCCGAGGCAAATATGAGGGCGCAGGCACCGCAGGACTGGGGGCAGAAGTCCAGCAGCCTTAAGGGCCACACCAGGTATCCAGACTTCAGGATTTCGTCCACGCTCTTAAGCCCAAGCTTCAGGTGGGCATAGGGGTTTCTACAGGCGCCCTGGTCCGCCTTGAGCCGGACCATAGCGGCATGCTCCTCCCTGGCCCCTGACGTCTCCATATAGGATAGCGCGGCCTTGGCGAATTCTCCGATGGCACCGGTCGTTGCGCCTTTACCCCACACTGGGGTAGCCGCAGCCGTTATTGCAGCGGTCGTATCACCACAATCCTGCTTTTCAAAGCCAATCACCAGGGCCAAGTCATACAGGCCCGAGGCAACCATATAGAACCCCTCAACTACCAACGAACCACCGCTGGTGCCGCCCGTGCACACCTTCAAACCCGGTTTCCCAAAGTTGCCAACTTCAGCGGCCATCCCGTGGTCAGGGAGATAGATTCCTTCAAAGGTCTCCATGTTGCTGAAGAACACGCCCTCGATTTCCTTTATGCTCAATTGGGCATCGGCCAGGGCGGCTCTTACCGCCTCGCCTACCATCTCCGCCTGGTTAACATCGGGGCGCTTGCTCGTATGATAGGTCTGTCCCACCCCGACTATAGCTACTTTATTAGGTATATCCCACCTCCGATTACTTATTACTCAAGACCATGACACACTGATGCTGCCCACAAATCCCCGTAACGCCGTGGGCCAGAGCCACACGGGCTCCTGGCACCTGCCTATCGCCCGCCTCACCACGGAGTTGCAGCACTGCCTCAGCCACCCGTGTCATCCCCCCCACACCATTAGGGTTACCCGCCAGCATACCCCCCGAAGGATTCACCGGCATCTTGCCTCCCATCTTGGTCGCTCCAGCATCCAGGAGCTTGCCTCCCTCACCACACCCACAGAAACCAAGCCCCTCCATCCATAGAAGCTCCTGGTAGGAGTACTCACCGGATATCTCAGCCACGTCCATCTGTCTCAAAGGATTCTTGATGCCCGCCATGTTATAGGCCTTTTTGGCCGCCTTCACCAGAGCATCACAATCAGCCAAATCCCGGTCTCCCAGGTAGTGCGTCTCATAGCAGTTTGAGGCTCCTGATATCCAGACCGGCTTAGGTGTAAGTTTCTTGGCTTTCTCCTCCCGGGCCAGAATCACGGCGCAGGCACCATCTGATATGGGCTTAGTGTCCAGAAGCCTGATGGGATAGGCCAGTATCTTCGAGCCAAGGACGTCCTCCACCGTGATATCCATAGGCTCCTGGGCAAAAGGGTTGTTCCTGGCATTGCTGCGGTTCTTCACCGCAACCTTGGCGCACTGCTCTGCCGTTATGCCGTACTTATACATATAGCGTTTGGCCTGCAAGGCAGCGGCTGCCAGAAAGTCCAGGCCCAATGGCCTCATTAGAACAGGATCAAAGGCAGCATTCTCAATCAAGCTCTTCTCTCCCTGCGATTCCTTCATATGCGTCACCACCAGGACAACATCGTGGTGGCCGGAGAGAATATGCCCCATGGCAAGGTAAACGGCGTTGATTCCATCCTCGGCCACCTTGTCCTCATGCCCCAGGTGGGCGCCCACAACATGCTGCACATTCATATCAGATATCGTCCTGCCATCCCAGAAATCCTGGGAACAGCTGACGGCGGAATCGATATCAGACAGATTGAGCCCCGTCGCCTCCAGAACTTGCTTTATCGCCTCATAAGCCAGCTCCTCCTCATTCACATCACTCCTGTCCGGGTGGTACTTCGTCTGGCCTGCTGCTACAATCCCCACTCTTTCAACCATATGTGCCTTCTTCTTAGACTGCCACCTGTGGAATCACATGAGTCAACGGGTCTTGCCTCCAGCTTCCGCTCCTGCCAACATATAGTAGGTCTTCCTCCTATCCCACATAGAGCAGCCCCTGCCGATCTTTAATTTCCTCACCCCAGACCGATTTTACATCTCCGCCTCAGCCAAAGTCAATGGTATTTCACTATATCCCAGCAAACCCTCCTCGGTGAATTTGCCATAGTTCTAGAAGAAAAAGGATAAACATCTTATGAGGAAAGGGCTAACCAGCCGGCCGTGTCTGTTGATTCCAACGACAATGCTCACGTCGTTTACCTCGACGAATATGGTACAAAGGAGCACGAGATCTGGTACACCACGCTTGATAGCGACGGGAACACCGTGATTGACGACCCAATGTTGACGGCGGATGATGATGAGAAGTTCCTGTACTCTCCAAAGCGCCCTTACATGCGGCAGCCACATGTAACGTATTCCATAGCTTATCCGTAGCACTCCAAATAATCACCAATTCATCTCCGGAGCTGCTCGAGAGATATTGACATCCGCTGTCTCTCAGTAGTATTCTGGCAAAAAGAAGATAATATACAGCGTATACACAAGGGAGGTGAAGACCATGGATGCGTTTACCAAAAAGCTATTGGCAAGCCTGGTGGCGATAGTGATGATAGCCTCGGTGTTCACGGCTTTTGTAATGACAGGGACTGTAGCAGCCCAGCCACCGACGTGCCCTCTCGATGAAGATTTCTCCTCCTGGCTGCCCGACGGATGGGCGACTGACGACTGGGACTTGTCAGATAGCAACCATGCTGGAGGAACATCCCCAGAAGCACGGTTA
>Ga0180431_10003381_pt1 | contig 20600 bp, 20 predicted proteins | sample SS_ome_11_FD_132459 | JGI IMG/M metagenome (GOLD analysis project Ga0180431, IMG submission 132459) | Hypersaline lake sediment archaeal communities from the Salton Sea, California, USA - SS_1_MS_1 metaG | ecosystem: Environmental > Aquatic > Non-marine Saline and Alkaline > Hypersaline >...
TCCTGCCGGCCTTCAGGCCGCCATCCACGCAGCCCGCCGGAAAGTCTCCTTGCTATTGGTCGGTAAAATGCAGAAAAGCAGCGCCTATGGTGCCCATATTGAAAACTATTGCTGCCTTGACGGCCTGATGGGGGAACAGTTACTCAAGGCCGGACATCAAAAGGCGCAAGAAGTGGGCGCCCGTTTTCTGGACGATGATGTGATGCGTTTGAATCGGCGAAACGGCCTTTTTGCGGCGGAAATGGAAAGCGGAATGACGGTACAATGCAGAGCCCTCATCTTCGCCATGGGCGTTTCCCGAGAAAAACTGGGCGTAAAAGGTGAAAAGGAATTCCAAGAAAAAGGTGTCAGCTACTGTGTGGATTGTGATGCGGGATTCTACCAGGGCGAACCCGTCGCCGTCATTGGCTGTGAGAGTGCCGCCGTGACCGGAGCGCTCACATTGACTTTCTATGCGAAGGAGGTTCATCTGATCTGCGAAAAACTTGAAGTCACGAACTCCCTGGCACAGAAGATCAGGGAGAGCGCCATCCAAATTCATGAAGGACGCAAGGTGAAAGAGATTATAGGAGAACAGATTCTCAAAGCGGTGATCCTCGATGACGGGAGAGAAGTCCATGTATCCGGCCTCTTTATCGAACTGGGCGCAAGGGGGATCACGCAACTTGCGGGTGGCCTTGGCATAGTCCTCGATAAAGAAACTATGCGATATATAGAAGCCAATAAAAAACAGGAAACCAGTGTCCCAGGGGTTTATGCTGCCGGAGATATCTGCGGTCCTCCATGGCAGGTGGCCAAGGCCGTGGGTGAAGGTTGCGTCGCGGGACTGGAAGCCGCTGCCTATGTTAAAAAAATGAAATTAACCCCACAGCCCACTATTTAATAATGGCACAGATTGCTGAGATAATATTTTGCTCCGTTCAGCACCTTGGTTTCCGTGGATAAGAATATTATTTTATTATGGATGGTCATTTATTGCAAAAAAACAAACAGGGTCATACGGAGCCCAATGGTGTCCCCCCGACACCTCAACAAGGACTGTCTATTCATATATCAATGAAGGAGGTGAGGGTCGTGCATGATAAACAAGAATTATGCGATAAGATTAGAGAAATTTATCCAGAGATAGGTGAATGCGATATTAACATTGATACGGAATGGGATGAAGAAAAAAAAGTGTGGGTGGTTGATTTGGAAAAGGGAGGCAAAGAACTTAAAACATTCCTGGAGCCCGAGGATGCGGACAACTGCATACAGGGGAAACAGTGTGTCTCTCTGGGTCTTCAAATTGCCCAGCTAAAGTCGAATATAGAAAATTTGCCTCAAAAATAGTGGACAGATAGGGCTTGCCTGATTAAACCTGGTAAAAGAATGAAAGCAGGAAATAGGTTCCGGTCGATTTTGTATTTGCCTCAAATGCTTAGAAAAATATTTCACCAGAAACGTATGCGGTGAATGGGTGAATGGAAGAAAGGCTACTGGATGGGGTTTGAACATGATGTGAAGGATGAATATCGTTTTGAATAAATCACGAAAATAAAGAAAGGGGGAAAAAGCATGCTGCCGATTACAAAAATCTTATTGCCAACGGATTTCAGTGAACCGTCTTACGAAGCGCTGAAGACAGCAAATGAGTTGGCCAGCCATTTTTCCGCGGAGCTTGTTCTCATTCATGTCGTATCCACAACGCCTGTCATACCACCGTCGCCCGGTCAAACCGGTTTCCATATTCCTGGGGTAATCAGGGAATTGGAAGATACCGCCAAAAAATCTCTGGAAGGAATGGTAAAAGAAAAGCTACGTGGAGAAATCAAAACACGGACCATGGTTATCACAGGAAATCCTTCGGATGAAATTGCGCGTGTAGCCGCTGATGAGGATGTAAACCTGATTGTGATTGCGACTCATGGTCTAAGCGGTTGGCGGAGATTCATTTTTGGTTCCGTTACAGACAAAGTCGCCAAAATTGCCTCCTGTCCTGTTCTGTTGGTTTCTTTTCCCCCTGAAAAGGATTAAAAAGTTTTAGTCATTAATATTCACGCCTCATATCTGCTTGTCAAGTGTTCTACCCTCTTTAAACAGGTATGATTCTATTCCTATCCATCCCAGTACCGGGGCCGGCCATAATAATCATAGAGACGAGCCTCATATTCGCGGTTGACAGGTTCTTTAGGATGATACTCAGGGCTGTTCTTGACCTGCTCTCTGGTCAAATCAACGCTCACCTTATCTTCCACCCAGTCTACCGAGTCTATCCAGTCAGGCGTTACCAGGACCTTTCGTCCCGGCAGCCAGTTGCGGGTATCCACCACCATGTATCGGATCGTCCAGGTCTTATCATCCAGAATGAAATCATCCACATGCCCGATCTCGTCATCGATTGCCTGAATATGATAGCCTGCCACCTCTTCCGCGGAGCGTAAGTAACTCTCCGGAGGCTCTGTGTCTTTGTCTGCGATTCTCTCTTTTTCTCCCTTGACGTAAAGCCCGGTGGGATCAGCCGCAGGTCCCCATAGACCCCCTCCGAACCAGTAGTAAGACCAGCCATAATGGTCTAACCATCTCATTTCATACTCCCGCGATACAGGGGCACCCTCATCAAGTGGCGGGCTGTCCTCAACCTCCTTCTTGGTAAGGTTGACTGAAAATTGTTGAGATTCCCAGTCCGGTTCTCCCAGCGAAATTGGGGAAATCAGGACCTTTCGTTTGGGCAGCCATTTGCCCGTATAGGCCACCATGTACCGAACCGTCCAAAAACGGTCGTCAAAAAGAAAATCATTGCACCGGCCGATTTCTCCGTCTTGGGCAGCAAGCACATACCCTCTAAGTCCATTTACACTGCGCAACATAAGTTTACCTCCCTATTTTTTTCTTCCTTTGGTGGGGTGTTTACGCGATTCTATCCTTGTACCTCTTTATAGCTTTATTGAATCCAATTTATCCATAGGCTATGCCCTGTATTCCCAGCAAGAAACCCATGTATTTCAAGGGGTCACTTCAGCTTTCGTCTGCTTGTTTCTTCCGCCAGAGTTCCAGAGAACCCTGTAAGAGGGGGACAATTGAGGGGTTATAGAAAGGGGTATAAATGGGTACATGCTCGTGCCACTGGAAATAATGGATACACCCCATAGATTTTCTATTTACTCCGAAAGAAACTACAAACTATGCGGTTGGTCTAAAAATGGCTCTCAAAGAAATGGGGTAGGCTGCGGAAGGGAAAAGGAGAAGTAAGTATCCTCTATGGTAAATAAAAAGAAGTGGAACCTAAAAAGAGAAACATTCAAGGGGGAATCCATGAGTAAAGAGAGTCAATATGTCCTCTGGTTTAAAGATCTTGGTTCGGGAGATGTGTCAGCGGTTGGAGGGAAGAATGCCTCCCTTGGTGAAATGATTGGAGCATTAAAAGATGAAGGGATACGCGTGCCCGACGGTTTTGCCACCACCTCAAATGCCTATTGGGAATTCCTGGAAGTTAATGATCTTCCGGAAAAAATAGAAAGTCACTTGACAGAGATGAATAAGGGGAAGGTGTCTTTAGAGCGTACGGGAAAGGCCGTGCGTAGACTCTTTCTCAGGGCAACTTTTCCGGAAGGTATTTCAGTGGCCATTGAAAATGCCTACAGACGGTTGTGCGAGAGCTATAACAGCGAAGATGTGGATGTAGCGGTGAGGAGCAGCGCAACGGCTGAAGACCTGCCGGAGGCGAGTTTTGCGGGTCAGCAGGAAACCTTTCTCAATGTGACGGGAGAGGATGAGCTGCTGGATGCATGCCGGAAATGCTACGCTTCCCTGTTTACGGACAGGGCCATCAGCTACAGACAGGAAAAGGGTTTCGATCATATGAAGGTGGCCCTGTCTGTGGGCGTGCAGAAAATGGTGCGTTCAGATCAAGCGGGATCGGGGGTGATGTTCTCCATCGACACGGAGACCGGCTTTCCGGACGTGGTTGTTACCAATGCCGCCTGGGGGCTGGGAGAGAATGTGGTTCAAGGTGCGGTGAACCCGGATGAATACAGGGTTTTCAAACCCCTGTTGAATCAAGACGGATACGAACCCATCATTGAAAGGACCCTTGGTGAGAAAGAGAAAAAGATGGTCTATGCGAAAGGGGGCAGCAAAACCACCAAGAACATAGACACCCCCAAGAAGGAACGCCGTATATTTGTCCTTAACGATGACGAGATATTGAAACTGGCTAAATGGGCTTGCCGAATTGAAAACCACTACGGTAAACCGATGGACATCGAGTGGGCCAAAGATGGGGAAACAGGAGCATTGTATATTGTACAGGCTCGCCCCGAAACCGTTCAGTCACAGAAGGAGGCGGGCACACTGAAGACCTATTTTCTGAAAGATAAAGGAGAAAGACTTTTGGCCGGCCTGAGTATCGGCGATGCCATCGCCACGGGAAAGGCATGTCTGATCAAGGATGCGGATGATATTGATCAGTTCGAAGAGGACGCGATTCTGGTCACCGAAATGACGGACCCTGACTGGGTGCCCATTATGAAAAAGGCCGCCGGCATCGTTACAGACCATGGGGGGCGCACATGCCATGCCGCCATTGTAAGCAGGGAACTGGGAATCCCTGCCATCGTTGGGACCGCAGAGGCTACCGACGTCCTGAAGACGGGCCGGGAGATCACCATCTCCTGCGCCGAGGGAGACGAGGCCTACGTCTATAGCGGGATTCTCAAATTTGAAGAAAAGGAGATGGACCTGGAGGACATCCCTGAGACCCAGACGCGCATTATGATGAATATTGCAAGTCCCGCGGCTGCCTTCCGCTGGTGGCGACTACCCTGTAGAGGGATCGGTTTGGCCCGTATGGAATTCATCATCAATAATATCATCAAGATCCACCCCATGGCCCTGGTTCATTTTGATGACCTGGAAAATAAGAAAGCAAAAAAACACATAGAAAAACTCACCACAGGATATGAGGACAAGACGGAGTATTTCGTGGATCATCTGGCGCGAGGGATCGCAAAAATTGCCGCTTCCCAGTACCCCGAGCCGGTCATCGTTCGAATGAGCGATTTCAAAAGCAATGAATATGCTGACCTCATTGGGGGAAGAGAGTTTGAGCCCCGAGAGAACAACCCTATGCTCGGTTTTCGCGGGGCTTCCCGGTATTACAGTGAGCAATATCGTGAGGGGTTTGCACTGGAATGTCGGGCAGTCAAACGGGTACGTGAAGAAATAGGACTTTCAAATGTCCTTATCATGATCCCATTTTGCAGAACCCTCGAAGAGGCGGACAGGGTACTGGAAGTCCTGGCTCAAAACGATCTGATCCGTGGAGAGAAGGGGCTGGAGGTCTATGTCATGTGTGAGATCCCGTCCAACATTATTCTGGCCGAGCAGTTCGCGGAGCGATTTGATGGCTTCTCCATCGGCTCCAACGATCTCACCCAACTGGTCCTGGGGGTGGATCGGGATTCTTCGGAGCTGGCAGACCTCTTTGATGAGAGGAACGAAGCCGTAAAAGAGGAGATCGCCAGGCTGATTTCAGCGGTTCATAAAACCAACGCCAAAGTGGGGATTTGTGGCCAGGCGCCGAGCGATTACCCGGATTTTGCCGCCTTTCTTGTGAAAGAAGGGATCGACTCCATATCGCTGAACCCTGACAGTATCATGGAAGTGAAGAAACGTGTTGCAGATGCGGAGAAGAAATAAGCTGTGGACAGTGAGCCGTCATCAGCAGGGTCGTCGCCTGCTCCCGACTCCGATGACAGGTTTGCCGGAATAATATGATGACATGCTAAAGACTAAAAAGTGAATTGAATGGAGGCGGTTTTTGTGATGACAATATGCTCAACGGTTTCGAAAGATATGCTTGTCAACCCTGTCAGCATACATATAGACGAAACCCTGGATTTTGAAACGGCGCGTTTGGTCGCAGATCAAAAGGCGAAAGAAATGGCAAACGATCCCATGATGTTAGGCTGGTATGAGGCCAAGAGCGGCAAATTCTCGCCTAATGTGGAATGTTGCAGTGAGCACAAACCCGGATGGATCGTTTACGCGGAATCAAGGGGCGCAAATATCACGATCGATATTAATAACGAAGCATATATTTTTATTTATCGGGATTTTGATCACACATAAGATGAACACGGGTGAAAAGCCACCTTCGGTAAAGGTCCTTCTGGTAGAGGACGATGAAGACGACTATGTTGTTATTCGGGATCTTTTGTCAGAGATACCCACAAATGATTTTTATGTGACCTGGGTGTCCACCTATGATGAAGCCTTGAAAATACTGTATCGGGATGACCATGACATCTGCCTGCTTGATTTCCGTCTGGGAGCCCACAACGGGCTGGAGATTCTGGAACAAACAAATTTAAGGCCTCTGCAAATACCGATAGTCTTTCTTACCGGCCAGGGAGAATATGAGGTGGATATCAAAGCCATGAAGGCCGGTGCGGACGATTATCTTGTCAAAGAAAAGCTGAATGCCTCTTCCATCGAAAGGTCTATTCGCTATGCCATTGAACGGGCAAAAGCAAGACAAGCCCTAAAAAAAGCACATGATGAGATGGAGTTGCGTGTTCAGCAAAGGACCGCGGAGTTAGCGGCAGTCAATGAAGAACTCCGAAAGACGTCCCAGAAGATAAAGCTTTTTGCCTATTCGGTCACCCACGATCTCAAAAGCCCGGCCGTCAGTCTCTACGGTTTGGCGAAGCGTCTCCATGATAATTATAACCATTTACTCGAAGAAAAGGGAAAAGCCTACTGCACTCACATTATAAGTGCTTCCCAACAAATCGTCTCATTGGTCGAAAAAATCAACATCTTTGTCTCCACTAAGGAGGCCCCTTTAAATATTCAGGCTCTGGACCTGCAAGAGATCATCAGTCTTGTCAGGGAGGAATTTTCGGATCATCTCACAATTCGAAAAATAAACTGGTGTGAACCTGAGACGGTATTGGTCCTAAAGGCCGACAGACTTTCCCTGGTCAGGGTCTTGAGAAATCTGGTCGACAATGCCCTCAAGTACGGGGGTGATGACTTGAGTCGGATCAGCATCGGGTTCCGGGAAACCGGGCGCTACCATATCGTTACCGTTACTGATGATGGTATCGGCATTGAGGAGGGAGACTCGCAAGATATCTTCCGCTTTTTCTCGCGAAGACAATCAAATTTTGAAATCGACGGCGCGGGGATGGGGCTGGCCATTGTAAAGGAAATCGCTGAAAGGCATCAGGGCGAGGTTTGGGTGGAAACCGGAATGGAGAGAGGTTTCAGCGTATCCGTATCCATCTCGAAGTTCTTATAGTTCCGAAATCCCATTTTCTCCACACCTGAAACCAATGACCCGTAACCCATGATTATTCATCCAATTCTACCTTCAGCGACAGAAATTTCAACATATCTTTAAGTGCGATGACACCGACCAGACGCCCTTTTTTGACCACCATGAGTCTGCTGGCCCCGTTGCGGTTCATGGTGGAAAGGGCCTCCATTGCGTCGGTGTTTTCCTCGATGGTATTTTCCGGCGAGCATTCCGAGGCGATTTCGCCCACTTTTCTACTGTTCCACGCTTCCCGGGGAACCTCCTTGACATTTTTGGTTGTGACACATCCAATGAGTTTGCCACCTTTCTCCACAACAGGAAACATTTTAAAATGGTGTCTGTAAACATAGTCCTCAACAAGCTCATTCAGGGTTATGAAAGGCAACACCGTCGTGGGATCGGTTTTCATGAAACGCCGCACAGGCTCACCCTCAAGGGCTCTTCGGATGAGAAGTTGCTGGTAAGAGGCCTTGGCCGTACCCCTGAGAAACATCCCAATGAGGAACCACCACATGCCCCCGATAAAGTTGCCCCGGAGGATGTTGAAAATGCCCATGACGATCAGCAGTATACCGAAACCGACCCCTATTTGAGAGGTGATACGGGTCGCCCAGCGAAGGTTTCCCTTGATTCCCCACAGTATCGCCCGCAGCACTCGCCCCCCGTCCAGAGGAAAAGCGGGTAAGATGTTGAAGCCTGCCAGGATGAGGTTTATAAAAGCGAGATAATCCAGCACGCCGTTGACAGGCATGGCCAACCCCTGTCCCTTCCCAGCGAAGCGGACGCCGTAAAAGAAGAGAGCCATGATTATACTCGATATCGGTCCCATGATAGCTATGATGAACTCTGCCTTGGGGCTGGGTGGCTCATCTTTCATCTCGGCCACGCCACCGAAGACAAAAAGTGTGATTCCTTTCATCTCTAACCCGAATTTTCTGGCTGCCAGAGAATGGGAGAATTCATGCACGATGACGGATAGGAAAAGTCCCAGTGTTCCGATAATTCCCATCAGCCAGTAAGTCCGGGTGGAGAGATTTTTGTACTGAAACGGGAAAAGTCCGGTGGACAGGGACCATGCGATCAAAATGGCGATGATGATCCAGCTGGGGTCTATACCTACCTCAAAACCCAACAGCCTGAACAATCTAATTTTTCTTTCAAACATAAAAGCCCTCTTGAATGTTTGCTAACATTCGGGTTTCAGCCAACGCCCTTCAAAACCTTTTTGATGGCGGCCGATATCTCCAACGACGATACTTTTTTGGAAAAAAATTTGTCGGCCCCCATCTGATAGGCGGCCTCTTCAAATTCGGGCAAATCATGATTGGTAAGCACAAAAATGATGATCCTGGGATGATGGGCTTTTATTTCTTTTGTCAGGTGGAGCCCATTATCATCGGGAAGACTGACATCCATGAGGATAAGATGGGGGTTTTGAGTCCTCACCTTTTCACGGGCTTCCTTTCCGTCCCGGGCCTCAACGATCTGGAGCGACGGATTGTCATAAACCAGCATCTCTTTCAACACCTGCCTGAAGGAGGCGTGATCATCGATGATTAAAACCTTTGCCATTATTGCTGAGCCCTTTGTTTATTCTGATAAATAGACTTTACTTTAAAAATGAATAATGATAAATACATGCAAACATGTATTAGCGGTGGAAAATTTCTTTATTTAACCTAACGGGTATTGGGAATCGCGCGGACACTGAGCCATGAAACGGTCTGCAGTCAAGCCCTGAGAAGTGACACCTGAATGCCGGGTTCTTTTCGAGTTAATCATCATGCAAAAAATTTTTCGCATCGTCATCGCTGAAGATCACACCATCCTGCGGGATGGATTGCGCTCACTTCTGGAATCCCGTGGTAATTTTGAGGTCGTCGGCGAAGCCGCAGACGGCATGGAAGCCATCCGTCGTATTAACGAACTGGCTCCGGATCTGGTCCTGTTGGACCTCAACATGCCGAAAATGGGCGGTATCTCGGTGATCAAGGAAATAAAGAATCAATCGCATGAGACAAAAATACTCGCCTTGACCATGTACAAAGATGAAGAATTCATCCTGGAAACCTTCAAATCGGGTGTGAACGGGTATTGCATCAAATCCTCCTCCAGTGAGGAACTTCTGATGGCCATCAGGGCCGTACTGGCGGGAAAACAGTATGTGAGCCCGGAAATTTCGGACAAGGTGCTGGAGGGATATATAGAGGGCAGGAAGACCATCAAAAAAAAATCATCATGGGATACGCTGACCCAGCGTGAGAGGGAGGTATTAAAACTGGTGGGAGAGGATTATCAGAATAAGGAGATTGCGGATTATCTCTGCATCAGCCCCAAGACGGTTGAGAAACATCGGGCCAACATCATGCAGAAATTGGACCTTCACAGTGCTTCCGCCCTGACGGCCGTCGCCATCGAAAAAGGATTGGTTACGAAATAGGAAAGTCCGCTCGAATAGATGTCCCCTTACCCGCTTCCGACTGAATTTCAATAGTCCCATCTGTAAACATAACCCTCTCAAGCATCCCTTCCAACCCCATGTTGTTTTTTTCCGGGTCATCGGCCAGGGCCTCATCCACATTGAAACCCTTTCCATTGTCTTGAACGAGGAGTTCTATCCGACCTGCATTTATTTTTAGACCGAACCGAACTCTATCCGCGCCACTGTGCTTGGATATGTTGTTTAATGCTTCCTGGGTAATCCTGTACAGAATGATCTTCAGTTTCTCAGGGATATCCTCTTCCCGCAGGTCAATCCTGAGCTCCAGACGAATATCGTGATATATCTCTTCAAATTCCCTGCCCAGGGAGCGAATTGCAGGGATAAGGCCCAATGTGTCGAGGGATGCCGGTCTTAAGTTTGAAGAGATTCTCCGGGTTTCTTCAATGGCGTCATCGACGATTTCAAGGGTCTTTTCAAGGGAAAACCCCTGAGACGCGCTTTTGGGGTTTTCCATATTATTCAGACCCATTTCCAGGGAATACTTTACGGCGGTCAGGCTTGACCCGACGCTGTCATGGAGTTCCTGGGCCACGAGTTTTCGTTCTTTTTCCTGCGTTTCAAGGATCTTTGCCGAGAGATGCCGCAATTTCGCTTCGGACTGCTTCAAGTCATTCAGTATCTTGCTGTTCCGGATGGCGTAACGGATGGAACGTTCCAGTTGAACCGATTCCAGGTTGTTCTTGTCGAGATAATCGACAGCCCCCTCTTTCATGGCCAGAATGTCTATACTATAATCCCCCTGACCCGTCAGGATAATGATCGGTTCTCTGAGGCCGTTTCGGATAAGTTCTTCGATGAGATCGATGCCGTTGCGCTCGCCGAGAAAGTAATCTACAAGGCATACGTTGCAGTCCCCTTCACCGATCTTTTCCACGGCTTCATCGTAACTTTTTATCCACTTCAGATCAAAATTTTGACTCTTGATATCCGACAGGGTGTCACGGATGATCACAAAATCATCCTCGTCATCCTCGACCAGCAATATTTTTATCCTATCCGTTGCCATCATCCCCCCCCTGGCTTTTTCGGGTCCGTTGTCCTTGTTTGAGGGGTAAGGTGACAATAAAAGTAGACCCCCGGCCGGAAACGGACTTCACTCGAATACTCCCACCATGACGCTCTACAATCCTGCGGCATATGGAGAGCCCCATGCCGACCCCATCGTATGCGGTGCGACCGTGAAGACGCTGGAAAGGGAGAAAGATCCGCCCGGCATACTTCTCCGCTATGCCGATACCGTTATCGTTTACGCTTATTTCGCATATATTGGGCACAAGGGATTTCCCCCTTTTTCTCTTACCGCTGCTCTGTTTGATGGTGCAGCCGACCCGTATCATGGGCCGGACGCCCTTTTTATGAAATTTCAATGCATTTCCAATCAAATTCTGTAGGAGTTGCACCATAAGAAGCCTGTTGGCCTCGATCTCCGGCAGATCAGCCACCTCCACCTCCGCATTTGTATCATCGATACGGTCCTCCAGGTTGGTCAACGCGTCCTGGACCGCTTCATTCATATCGACCGAATCGAATTTATGGGGGCGGGTCGAAATCCGCGAGTAAGTGAGGAGCGCTTCAATGAGTTCGCGCATGCGTGTTGCGGCTTTCACCATACGGTCAAGATAATCCCTGCCGCTTTCATCCAGCACATCCTGGTATTTTTTGACAAGGCGATTACCGAAGGTCTGGATTTTGCGGAGGGGTTCCTGAAGATCGTGGGATGCCACACGGGCAAATTCTTCCAGTTCCCGGTTGCTCTGTTCAAGTTGGTGCGTATAACGGTGCAGTTCTTTTTGGGTTTCTTTTTTTAAGGTAATGTCCCGGACAAAGGCCCACGTATCAATGGGCTTTCCCTTCTCGTCCCTGCTCAGATACATGCGGAGTTCCACCGGTATCTTGTGGCCTCCCTTTCCCATGTATTCCTTTTCATACAGGGGGGTGTGTCCCTGGGTCTCAAGCTCCCTGAGTATTTTTTCTTCAACCCTCTGCCATTTCGCAGGGGTAACATCTTGGAAGGTCAAGGATCGGAGTTCATCATCCGTATACCCCAGCATGTTCGCGAATATCTGATTGGTTTCAATGAAAAAACCGTCCATGTCCGTGCGTGCAAAACCGTCCAGGCTCTGATTCAGAATCTCCTGGTATCTTTTGTCCCTTAACCTTATCTCTTCTTCCGCGAGCTTGCGCTCGGTGACATTAATAAGGGTGAGGATCAGTCCTTCGGTTTTGCCCTCGACCCCTTCCGCGGCTTGCAGGGTCCAATCCCAGTAGATCACTCCCGACTCCCGATTGTCTGGGGACTCAAAGGGGCGCTCAAAGGCGGTATAAGACTCCCCGGTTTCAGCGACCCGGCGGAAAATGGTCTCATTTTCCTCATGGGGATAGAGTTCAAAGTGATTTTTGCCGATAAAAAAACCCGGATCCTGTCCGGCCGCCTCTGCATAGGCCCTGTTTACCCGGATATAATTGAAGTCGGCATCCATGTAGGCCACGAGAAAATTTGCGTTGGCGAAGAGGCTCTCCAGAACATCGCTTTTTTCTTTAAGCAAGCGGGCTGTCTCATTATGTCTTGCGATCTCATTCATTAACTGACGGTTCAGCTTTTCAAGGTCTTCGGATCGTTTGCGAAACTTTATCGCAAGCTCATGATGTGATTTTTCCAGGGCATCGTTCATGTTGCTTTTTCTTTTCCTCCGGCTGAGATCCTCTCCAAAACCTGTGTGACGGCCTGGAGCCCTTGCAGGGTGAGGTCCCCTAATATCTTATTTTACAATTAATTTCAAGGAAGAGAGCTAAATTCCTTGTCGGAGGGCTGATTTTCCGCTCGGCAAGGACTCTTGCCGGATATGGAGGTCCTTTAATCCGGGTTAATTAATCGCGGGCTGCTCGACAATCTCCGTGCAATATTTGACAATAGTCTCCATCAGCTGGACCAGCACGTCGAAGGATTCCGGTTTTTTGATATATTTATTCGCCCCCAGTTCATAACATCTGCGGATGTCCTCTGCGGCGTTTGAGGTCGTAAAAACAATTATCGGGATTTTACGTAGCGAGGGATCGGCCTTGATCTCTGCAAGGGCCTGACGCCCATCTTTACCGGGCATGTTCAGGTCCAGTAGGATCAGTTCAGGAGAAAACCAATCTTGGGTTTTCGAGAACCGGCCTCTTTTCAAGAGATAATCCAATAGCTCCTTTCCGTCTGTCAGTTGCCACAAATGATTATGAATGCCGTTCTCTTTGAGCGCTTCCTTTACCAGGAAGAAATCATCCTCGTCATCGTCTGCCATAAGGATGCAGATGCGCTTATCTAATTTTTCCATGATTGATGTCCTCTCAAATCACAGGGCGATCTTATCACCGGTCAGGGTAAGATTGCCCCAACGATTTTTAAGTGGCGACAGGTTTTTTTGAAAGATGCCCTCGCCGAATGGATGGACCTCTCCCAGGCCATCCGTGTGGATGAAGACTTTGCTTGCGGGCGCCTCTTCATTTTTCAAGAAGCTGATGAGTTCGTGGGCCGCGTTTCCGTCAAAATCTCCGGTTAGTTTGAGATGTATGCTGTCGCTGTTTCGGTGGATGAGAATTTTGAAATTGGCTGCCATCTATATCCTCCTTTCTCCCCCTTTTTCATGGGGGTTTATGGCAGGGGAATGCCTTCTGGACCCTGGGCGCGTAAATGCGTTCTTCTCCGCGGGCAAGCGTAAGCGCGTTCAACTAAGCCGCTTTTGTTTGCCCCTCATGAGCTGGTTGATTTTATTTTTCACGCCATCCGAATAAACGCTTTTTGTCACATACCCCTCGGCCTGTCTGATCCGCGGGTCATCTCTTAAGGAAGTGAAGGCGCTGACAATGATGACGGGAATGCCAGGTGTCTTCCTTTTAATCTCCTCAAGCAGAGACCAACCTTCAAATCCGTTGAGGTAAAGATCGAGCAGGATTAGATCGAAATGATTTTCATCCATAGCGGTCACAAGTTCATCGGCATTTCCAATACAGGTTATACGGTGACCTTCATCCATAAGGTCATCTCGAAGCAGTTCCCTCATATCAATCTGATCATCAATAATCAGTATTTCGGCCATGAATCCCCCCGTTTTTCTTCATCTTCAAATCGGTCACATCATTTGAAACAAAAGCATCCTCTTTTGTCACAACACATGTTTTACATTCAGGAAAGAGGAGTTCAATCCATTTTACTAGGTCTTTCTGTTCATGGGGTCTTTCGCTTCGAATGATGATGTAATACATAGCTTTGGCTTTCCGATCCATTCTTGAACCGGAGTCTACTACAGGGGTCAGAGGCTGTCTATCAGGAGAAAACTGATTTTGGCTAAGGTATTTCGGAAAATTGAGGACCCTTACCGATGGCGGGTGTCACTGCGGCCGGGTGGGGCTAAAATGCCGTGAACACTATATGGGGTAGCCCAATTTGAAGAAAGGGCCTATATTCTGTGGTGTCCCAAAAAATAATGTTTTCAGTGAATTCCTTAGGCGGGTATCTGAGAATGAGGAAAATAGCCATTCTCGGACAGCCACCTATAATTGTATCAGGTCTTTCTTGATGGCGATCTTGGTCAATTGGGCTATCGATGTTACGTTCAATTTTTCCATAATATTATATTTGTGTGTTTCCACGGTCTTGGGGCTGATGCACAAACGATCCGCGATATCCCTGATGCGCATCCCATCCGCCAGCAGAGGAAAGACCTCCTTTTCTCTGTTACTCAGTTTGGCGATGCCTTTTTGCAACTCGTTGGCTTTTTTGCCGTCTTCCAGTTCCAGATCGGCCATGTGATCGCGAAGGATCTGCTGTGCCTTCTGGCAGAAAAAGGTGCCGCCCTCCTTTATCGTTTCCAGGGCCAGAATAAGATCGGAAATCGGTCCATCCTTTAAGACATAGGCCTCCACTCCGGCCCTGTAGGCTGAAATGATGTACTCCGGCTCAGCGTGCATGGAATATATCACGATACGGGTCTTCTTATCGAGTCCCTTGATCCGGTAGGTCGCCTCTATCCCCGTCAGCCTGGGTAAGGAGACATCCAGAATCACCATATCAGGATGAAGGACCTTAACTTTTTCAATGGCCTCGGGTCCGTCTGAGGCCGCACCCACGACCTCGAACCCCTCGCGAGCCTTCAATTGGCTCGTGATCCCCTCCACCACGATCGAGTGATCGTCTACGATGAGAACCTGCTTTTTGGGCGTGTGGGATGTGCGTTTGGGTGTCATATTGTATCCCTTCCTGAAATGGGGACAGGTCTTTCAATCCCCACCCCTTAATCTATCGGTATCTCTACCGACACGAAGGTGCCTTTGCCGGGTTGAGACTCGATCCTGAAGTTGCCGCCTGCCTGAATGGCACGTTCTCTCATGATGGTGATACCCAGAGGGCCTCTGGCAGATTTATCCAGTTGCAGCTTTTCATAATCGAAACCGTTTCCATTGTCTTCCAGGGTCATCCTGATGCTTTTTTCCCTGCAGGTGAGATTGATAAAAACTTTGTCTGCAGCAGTATGCTTGATGGTATTGTTTAAGGCTTCCTGAGCGATACGGTAAAGGGCAAGTTCCTTTCTTTTCTCAATCTGCTGCGGCATTGCTCTGAAGTGATAATGGATTTTAAGAGCTGCGGATTTCTGTATTTCTTCGATCAGGGAGCGGAGAGAGGCATCCAATCCAAAATCATCCAGGGTACTGGGTCTTAATTGATGGGATACCTCCCTGATAAAGCTTATGCTCTCAGTCGTATTTTTTTTGGCACGCCTCACAATCCCTGAAACGGAGGGTTCGGCCAATTGTGACTCAACGGTTTCCAGATCTATTTTGATGGAGGTGAGGAGTTGACCGATATGGTCGTGCAACGCCATCGCGATGCCGTGGCGATCTTCCTCCAGCAGGTCAACGAGTCTGCGGGACAGAGACTTGCGCCGTTCATATTCCTGAGCGAGATTATCGGAAGAATTTTTCAGGGCTATTTCAAATTTTTTGCGTTTTCCGATTTCCTGATTCAAGGCCCTGTTTGTGTCCTCTAAATCCGCCGTCCGTTGTTGAATGTGAAATTCTAATTGCTCAAGCGTATTGTGAAGCGCCTCCTCGGCCTGTTTGCGGTCGGTAATGTCGTAATTGATACCGGCCATTCGGATCGGTCGGTCTTCCGCATCGTAATAAATTCGACCGGAGGTGGCCAGCCATTTTATTTCACCGTTCTCCCGCACGACCCTGAACTCGTCCTCAAAATCGCTGAAGGATGCCACTGCTTTTTCCAGTTTCTCGCGGAAGGCCGGGAGGTCGTCCTGGTGGATATAAGTCAAGAAAGTCTCTCCGCTGAGCTCCGATTTATCGGGGGTGCGGCCGAGCAGGTCGTAGAGTCGATCGTTCCATATCGTCTTGTCGGTTTTCATGTCCCAGTGCCAGGTCCCCAACCGGGCGCCTTCTGTGGCGAGATGCAGACGTTCCAGGCTCTCCTCCGCGGTGTCATGGGCTTTTATGCGCTCCGTGATATCTGTAAGCACGACCTGAAGCTGCGTCTTTTCGGAACCTTCTTTGGTGCTCCTGCACTCCAGTTGACAGAAGCGGACAGAACCGTCCGGGCGTATGATCCTGATTTGGCGCGTCCCGGAAGCCCTCGATTCGGATATCTTTTCAAGCAATAATTGAACAGCCACTTGATTTTCAGGGGCAACGAGTGCCGAGAAACGTGCATTGAGAACTGTATTTTTGGGTCTGCCGAAAATCATTTGCCCGGCATGATTGATGGCCGTGACCCGGTAGGCCCCATCAATGAGCGCATACGCCACCGGAGAGAGTTCCCAGAGTTCCTGATAGGCCTTGCGCGATCTTTCGGCTTCGGCCTGGCTTCTTCGGAGTTCCTCGTTTTGCAACTCCAGCTCAAGCTGGTGGACGCGCAACTCATGAATGAGTTCAGAGATCTGGGGTTCCGGCATCTCTTCGAGGGGGTTTTCGGCGTTGCTCCTTTTTCCTGTTTGGTCCTTTATCTTGCTTTTTTTTTCATCGGCCACGATTAAGACCCCTTTCAAACCCGAAACCGTAAGACTCGTAATTATTATTACGCTTTTTCCAGGTAATGTACAAGAAAATATCACTACATAATTTTACAGGGCAAAATAGGGGATGCACCGCATTCCAAACGGGACCGATTATACATACGATAGAATGAAAAACAGGCAGTGAAAATTTACCCCTCACAGAGGGACAGGAGAATCTTTATGGAAACACGAATAAAGATGCTTTTTTTGGAATTGATTGCGGCGTTGTTTGTGGCCCTGATCCTGAGCGGTGTATTCGCCCTGGCGACACGCAGGGGAAGGCGCAAGACCGGATTTTTCTGGCTATTCCTGATCATTTTCCTGGCCACATGGGCGGGCGGGATCTGGATAAGGCCCTTTGGCCCCATCCTGTGGGGCATCCACTGGTTGGCATTCCTTTTAATCGGATTGGTCATGGCCCTGGTCTTAGCCCTATCCGCAACAGATAAATTTCCCAGGGGAAGACATGAAACCTTGAACATGCTGGAGCGAATCGAGCAGGAAAAGGAAGTGGAAAAAATTACCTATGTCACACTCAGCATATTTTTTTGGATACTGGTCACCGTGCTTATCGTGGCTATTATTTTTCGATATTTCTGAATCTCTCAAGGTTAAAACTTGAAACGGAACAAATATGACCGGGAAATGGAGAAAATGCAAAGACCGGAAGTAAAAAAGGGGATACCAGATCCGCAAAAGCCACTGAACTGGAGGCAAATCCTGCTGTTGGCGGTCATTTCGTGGCTAATTATCTCCTTTTCCTATAGATTGTTCGGCGGGCCGCAGGCATTACAAATATCCTACACCGATTTTAAGAACAGGGTAACCCAGGGTTATGTGGCAGAGATAACGGTTAAAGGTGAAGATGTGCGAGGGCGCCTCAAAGAGGCGGTGAAAGGCAAAAGGGGGACTCAGCTCTTTACTGATAAACCTCTTGAATACAAGACCTTCAAAACCACCCTACCCTCTTTTGAAGATGCCAAGCTCATGGATCTGCTTGAAAAAAATAACGTGACCGTGATTGCGCAGTCAGATGAGAGGTCCTGGTTCACGACCCTGCTGGTGGCTCTGCTTCCGTGGTTGCTCATCATCGGGTTTTTTGTCTATTCCAGCAAAAAATTCCAGAAGCGTATGGGGGGAATGGGAGGGCCGTTCAGCTTTGCAAAATCAAAGGCAAAACTCTATAGAAAATCCATGAGCGATGTGACTTTCGCGGATGTGGCGGGGCTGGCAAACACCAAGAAGGAGCTTGAAGAGGTGGTGGACTTCCTGAAGGCCCCCGCTAAATACCGGTCTCTGGGGGGCGAACTGCCCAACGGGATTCTCCTGGTGGGCCCTCCTGGAGTCGGAAAGACGCTTATCGCCCGCGCCGTGGCCGGAGAGGCGGATGTCCCGTTTTTCAGCATCAGCGGTTCCGAATTCATCGAGATGTTCGTGGGGGTGGGTGCCTCCAGGGTCCGGGACATGTTCAAAAAGGCCAAGAAAGATGCCCCGGCCATCATATTTATCGATGAGCTGGATTCCATCGGTCGCGTGCGGGGAACCGGACTTGGAGGCGGACATGATGAGCGAGAGCAGACCCTGAACCAGATCCTTAACGAGATGGACGGGTTCAGTAAACATGAATCGGTGGTGATCCTGTCAGCCACCAACCGGCCCGATGTGCTGGACCCGGCCCTGGTGAGACCTGGACGTTTCGACAGGCGAATTACCCTTGAAATGCCCCAGAAGAAATCGCGGGAAGAGATCCTGAAGATTCACACCCGTGAGATGCCCCTGGCTGACGATGTGGACCTGGAAGAAGTGGCCAAGAGGACCGTGGGCTTTTCCGGTGCGGAGCTTAAAAACCTGACCAATGAGGCGGCCTTGCTTGCGGCCCGAAAGGAGAAGGACAGGGTTGAGGCTGAGGATTTTGACGACGCCCGGGACAAGATCCTCATGGGGATTGAGCGGGAGGACGTTATCAAGGATGAGGAAAAAATGGTGATTGCTTATCACGAGGCGGGTCATGCCCTGATGGCGAAACTGCTGCCCGGCGCCGATCCCCTGGAAAAGGTGAGCATCATTCCCCGGGGCCGCGCCCTCGGGGCGACCGAACAAATCCCGGAAGAGGACCGACACAATTTTAGCCGAAGCTATCTTCTTAACCGGATCGCGATCATGCTGGGCGGCCGTGCGGCTGAAAAAATTAATTTTGAAGATGTCACGACGGGTGCAGGCGATGACCTGAAAAAAGCCACTCAAATAGCCCGTCGCATGGTCTGTCAATGGGGGATGAGCGATAAGATCGGCCCGGTCACCTTCCGTCAGGGTGAGCCGCACCCCTTCCTCGGCCGGGAAATGACGGAATCCAAGGATTTCAGTGAAAAGACGGCCCAGCTCATTGACGAGGAGGTCCGCAGGATCATACGAGAGATGGAAAAGAAGGCCGGCGATCTTCTGGCATCCCATCGAGAACAACTGGATGGGCTGGCAGACGGACTCCTGGAAAACGAAACACTTTCCAAAGAAGAGATTGATAAAATCCTTGATTCTGCTGATAAAGAGAATAGAAAAAAGGCAGCCAATTAGGATGGGGACAAAGAATTTAGCCTGATTGTCAAAACCGGAAAAAACGAAAAGGGATAGTTTGCCTTCTCATTTTTTTTCTTTACTCTGCTGGCACTGAGGGCAGTAGTAGGATGCTCGACCGCCGATTATTGTCTTTTCGATGCGGCCTTTGCACTTTGGGCAGATGCCGTCGCCGCGCCGATGCGGGATAATGAAAGAGGACGGAAGGCGGGAAGGTTCTGCACGGGTCTTTATGGCTGCCGAGAGGACATGATGCATCTTTGAATGCAGCGTCTTTGTCTCATCTTCATCCAGTTGATTGCACAGGGTTCCGGGGTGTACGCCTGCCTGGAAAAGAATTTCATCGGAATAGATATTGCCGATTCCTGCAATGTATTTCTGGTTCATCAGGGCGGATTTTACGCTCGCCCTGCGCGTCTGGAAGGTTTCCCGGAAACGGCCGAGATCGAATCCCGGATCCAGTGCATCGGGACCGAGGTCATTTGCTTCGACAAATAAAGCCGGATTGTCGGTCAGGGCAATTTCACCCAGTTTCCGCTGGCAGTCGTAGGCGAGATGGTATCCATTGGAAAAGCGGAGCCGCAACCGGTTGTGCGCCGGCGACTTTTCGGGATTTTTGAAATATTTCACAAAACCGGTCATTCCGAAATAAAGCATCAGCCAGCTTCCCCCCGAGGTTTTTATGAACAGATGCTTCCCGTGGCAGTCCGTGGAGACAAGGCGCTCTCCCTTCAGCGTCCTTTTTATCTGCGAAGGGGATACTCCCTCAAGCATGTCCCGACTCTGCAGGTCAACTTGGTCGATTTCCTTGTGCAATGCGGTTGAATTTACGTACTGCCTGAAAATTTCGACATCGGGAAGTTCGGGCATCTCAGGCTATACTCCCATCCGGACCGGTTTTTTCCTGCGCTTTTCTTTGTCCTGGCTTTTTTCCTTTTTTACCATTCAACTAAAATGTATTACCTGAATTTTGGTGCGCCGGTCAAACCGGCGGGAAGTAGTGAATGAAAGTTTCATACAATGAAGACCTATCGAGTCACGTTGGCCCCGAGTCATGCGCGTACACCCGTAAGGAGGTGCGCGAAGCGTTGGCAGGGGGATGTGCGGGCCAGGTATTGAGCCGCGAAAGCAGGTTAACTTCGGGGTGCCGACGGCGTCAAAATGTACGGAAGGCAACACGTAA
>Ga0180431_10003382_pt1 | contig 20600 bp, 17 predicted proteins | sample SS_ome_11_FD_132459 | JGI IMG/M metagenome (GOLD analysis project Ga0180431, IMG submission 132459) | Hypersaline lake sediment archaeal communities from the Salton Sea, California, USA - SS_1_MS_1 metaG | ecosystem: Environmental > Aquatic > Non-marine Saline and Alkaline > Hypersaline >...
CTGCTCGCGCAGCCGCAGCAGTTGACGATCAGCCTCCTCGGTCTCGCTCGGCACCGCGACCGCCACCAACAGCCCCTTGGCCGCGTACTCGGCCAGCCGCGCCGCATCGAGCCGGTCGGCCTTAGGCTCGCGCACCGCCGGCCGCGGGCTGCGGCCCGGCGCCACCACCTCGACGGCGAGGCCCGCCCGGCGCAGGGTGCGTGCCAGCCCATAGCCGGTTGGCCCCGCCTCGTAAACCACCTGCGTGATCCTGTCGCGATAGGGCGCCAACATCACGGCCACCGTGTTGACCTCGGCCGGCATCACCCAGCCGGCGACGATCCGTTCGTCGAGCCAGAACGCCACGTGGATCGTGCGCTTGTGCACGTCGAGACCCACAAAGGCCCCGCCGCGATCGGCCCGCTCAAAAACCTTGTCAAGTCCGCTCATCCGTGTAGGCTTGCTCATGGCCATCCCTCCTTTGTTTGGTTGTTTCCACGGGGTATACACCCCGAGAGGGATGGCCTCCATAGTATCTACAACGCTGCCGCGCCGGCCAGGGTCCGAGATGTAGGGCGGGGCCTCCCGGCACCGCCGTCTTGTCCTCCAGGCAAAGCCCAACAATGAACCATCCTGCCCCCAACGAGGCGGCAGAGCATCCCAAATCCACCGCGGACAATTGACGCGAACACCTCCCCCACGCTACACTTCGTTTTTCCGAGGAGGACCCGAGACCGTGACCAAGCCATTCGAGACCGTGGCCGTGCTGGACTTCGGCAGCCAGTACAGCCAGCTCATCGCGCGGCGCGTCCGCGAGCACAACGTCCACTCCGAGATCGTCCGCCACGACATCACGGCGGCCGAGCTCAAGACGAAGGGCGTGCGCGGCATCATCCTCTCCGGCGGCCCCGCGAGCGTCTACGACGAGGGCGCGCCGCGCTGCGATGCCGAAATCTTTGCGATGGGCCTGCCCGTGCTCGGCATCTGCTACGGCATGCAGCTCATGGCGCTCGAGCTCGGCGGCACCGTCGAGCGCAGCGACCACCGCGAGTACGGCCGCGCCGAGCTGAGCGTCCTCGACGAGGGCTCGATCCTTGCCGGCCTCGACGCGACTGAGCCCGTCTGGATGAGCCACGGCGACCGGGCAACCAAGCTGCCGCGCGGCTTCCGCGCCATCGGCAAAACCAGTAACGCGCCCTACGCCGCCGCGAGCGACGCCTCCCAAAAACTTTTCGGCCTCCAGTTTCACCCCGAGGTCGTCCACACCCCGCACGGCAACACGATCCTCCGGAACTTCCTCCTCAACGTCTGCGGCTGTGCCGGCGACTGGACGATGGGCTCGTTCCTCGACGCGGAAAAGGCCGCGATCCGCGACCGCGTCGGCGCCGAAAAGGTCGTCCTCGGCCTGAGCGGCGGGGTGGACTCGTCGGTCGCGGCGATGCTGCTGCACGAGGCGATCGGCGACCAGCTCACCTGCATCTTCGTGGACAACGGCCTGCTGCGTAAAGACGAGCGCGCCCAGGTCCAGGAACGATTCGCCAAGCACTTCGGCATCCGCCTCCACGTCGAGGATGCGCGTGCCGCCTTCCTCGGCGGCCTCGCCGGCGTCACCGACCCCGAGGCGAAACGCCGCATCATCGGCGAGCAGTTCATCCGCGCCTTCGAGCGCGCCACCAAACAGATCGGCCCCGCAAAATATCTCGCCCAGGGCACCCTCTATCCCGACGTCATCGAGAGCCGTTCGCCGCGCGGCGGACCGTCGGCGACAATCAAAACCCACCACAACGTCGGCGGGCTGCCGGCCGACCTCGGCTTCGAGCTCATCGAGCCGCTCCGCGATCTTTTTAAGGACGAGGTCCGCAAGCTCGGCCATGAGCTCGGGCTGCCCGACGAGATCGTCTGGCGCCACCCGTTCCCCGGGCCGGGCCTGGCCGTACGCATCATTGACGAGGTGACCGAGGAACGGCTCGAGCTGTTGCGCGAGGCCGACTGGCGATTCCTCGACGAGCTCACGAAGGCCGGGTGGTACCGCAAGGTCGCGCAGGCCTTCGTCGTCCTCCTGCCGGTCAAATCGGTCGGCGTCATGGGCGACGGCCGCACCTACGAGAACGTCGCCGCCGTCCGTGCGGTGACCACCACCGACTTCATGACCGCCGACTGGGCGCAGCTCCCCTATGACCTGCTCGCGCGGATCTCCAACCGCATCATCAACGAAGTGCGCGGCATCAACCGCGTCGTCTACGACATTTCATCGAAGCCCCCCTCCACCATCGAGTGGGAATAACCCCAGGCCCCTGAGAGCTCACCCTAAAGGGAAAAACTCATGGAAATCCGGCACCCGGGGGAGATTCCCCTTGGCCGACTCCCGGCGAGGCGCTAGACTCGGAGCGCCGCGACAGCGGCTCGAGGGTGCCAGTTCGGCCCGCAATGGTGCGCGGGTTTTGCTCTGCGACGAGGGATGCGTCGTCCGTGTTTGTCCACCTGCACAACCACAGCGAATACAGCCTCCTTGATGGCGCGTGCCGGCTCGCTGAGCTCGCCCGACGCGCGGCGGCCGAAGGGATGCCCGCCGTCGCGCTCACCGACCACGGCAACCTCCACGGCGCGGTCGAGTTCTACCAGGCCTGCCACAAGGCGAAGGTCAAGCCGATCCTCGTCTTCGAGGCGTACGTCGCGCCCGAGAGCCGCTTCGACAAGCGCGCGCGCAGCCTCAAGGACGCCGCGCACCACCTCGTGCTGCTCGCCCGCGACAACACGGGCTACCGCAACCTCATCGCGCTCGCGACCATCGGCCACCTCGAAGGCTTCTACTACAGGCCGCGCATTGACAAGCAATGCCTCGCCGAGCACCACGAGGGGCTCATTGCGCTCACCGGTTGCCTTAAGGGCGAAGTCCCCGCGCTCGTCGCGGCCGAACGCTACGATGAGGCGAAGGCCGCGCTCGAGTTTTTTAAGGACCTCTTTGGTGCCGACAACCTCTTCGTCGAGCTTCATAACCACGGCATCGAGACCGAGGCGGCCGTCATGCCCGTGCTGCGCGAGCTCGCGCGCCAGCTCGGCCTGCGCACCGTCGCCACGAACGACATGCACTACCTCAACCGGGACGACAGCCTCATGCACGACTGCCTCCTGTGCCTTCAGACGCAGTCGGTGCTGAGCGATGCGAACCGGATGAGGTTCCAGGGGCCCGAGTTCTACTTCAAGACCGAGGCCGAGATGCGCGCGCTCTTCCCGGAGGACGCCGATGCCCTCGATGTGACGGTCGCCATCGCCGAGCGCTGCAACGTCAAGCTCGACCTCAAGACGCGCCACTACCCGGCGTTTACGCCCGACGAGCCGGTGCCGCTCGCCGACTACATCCGCACGCTTGCCGAGCGCGGCCTCCGCGAACGGTTCGGCCGCAAGCCGCCGGCCGAGTACACAAAACAGATGGACTACGAGCTCGAGGTGATCGAGTCGCGCGGGCTCACCGACTACATCCTCATCGTCTGGGACTTCATCCGCTACGCGCGCGAGCGCGGCATTCCCGTCGGCCCCGGGCGCGGCTCGGCCGTCGGGAGCCTCGTGTGCTACCTCATCGGGATCACCGACATTGACCCGATCCGCTACAAGCTCGTCTTCGAGCGCTTCATCAACCCCGAGCGGCCAAGCTTCCCCGACATTGACGTGGACTTCTGCATGGAGCGGCGCGGCGAGGTCATTGACTACGTGCGCCGCAAGTACGGCGAGGACCGGGTCGCGCAGATCATCACCTTCGGCACGCTCGGGGCGAAGGCCTCGATCCGCGACATCGGCCGGGTGCTCGGTTACGCCTACGGCGACGTGGATCGGATCGCCCGGCTTGTACCCGGCGGGCCCGGAATCACCCTCGACCACGCACTCAAGGCCGAGCCCGACCTCGAGGCCCTCGCCAAGTCCGACGAGATGACGCGTCGGATCATTGACATCGCCCGGCGCGCCGAGGGCCTCGCCCGCAACGCCTCGACGCATGCGGCCGGCCTCGTCATCTCGTCCGAGCCGCTCACAGAGATCGTGCCGCTCTGCCACGGCGGCGGCGACGAGGTCGTCACACAGTTCGCCATGAAGCCCGTCGAGGAGATCGGCCTGCTCAAGATGGACTTTTTGGGGCTCAAGACGCTCACGGTGATCCACGACGCCGTCGCGGCCATCGAGACGACCCGAGGCGAACGCCTCGACGCACGCAACGTCCCGCTCGACGACCCGAAGACGCTCGCGCTCCTGAACCACGCCGACACCGGCGGCCTCTTCCAGCTCGAGAGCGGCGGGATGACCGAGCTCGCGCGCACCATCGGGATTGACCGGTTCGAGGACATCGTGGCGATGATCGCGCTCTTCCGGCCCGGCCCGATGGAGATGATCCCCGACTACATCGCGCGCAAGAAGGACCCGTCGCGCATCAAGTACGCCCACCCGCTCCTCGAGCCGATCCTCGAGGAGACCTACGGTATCTTCGTCTATCAGGAGCAGGTCATGCAGGCCGCGCACGCGCTCGCCGACTACTCGTTCGGCGAAGCCGACATCCTGCGCCGCGCCATGGGCAAGAAGAAGCCCGCCGAAATGAAGGCCCAGCGTGAACGTTTCCTCCAGGGCGCCAAACGCAAGGGGGTCCACAAAAAGGTCGCCGAAAAAGTCTTTGGGGAAATGGAGCGCTTTGCGGGCTACGGCTTCAACAAGAGCCACGCGGCCGCCTACGCGATGATCGTCTACCAGACCGCCTACCTCAAGGCGAACTACCCGCGCGAGTACATGGCGGCGCTGCTCTCGAGCGAGATGGGCAACACCGACAAGATCAGCCGTTACATCACCGAGTGCGAAACGCACGGCATCCCCATCCTGCCGCCCGATATCAACGAGTCGCATATCAAGTTCACCGTCGTCGAGGAAGGCATTCGGTTCGGGCTCGCCGCCATCCGCAACGTCGGCACCGGCGCGGTCGAGCACGTCCTCGAGCGGCGCCGGGCGCATGGGCCCTACACGAGCCTCGACGGTTTTGCGGGGGACGTGGACCTGCGCGTGGTGAACCGCAAGACGTTCGAAAGCCTTATCCACAGCGGCGCGTTCGACTCGCTCGGCTGGAACCGCGCCCAGCTCGCCCAGGCGCTGCCGTCGGTGCTCGACTCGGCCTCGCGCCGCCAGGCCGACCGCCTCAGCGGCCAGGTCGGCCTCTTCGACCAGCTTGCCCCGGAGGGCCAGGCCGCCGTGTTCCAGACACAACCGCCGGAGGTCGAGGAATTCCCCCTGCGCGAGCGGCTCGCACGCGAAAAAGAGCTTTTGGGCTTCTACGTCACGGGCCACCCGCTCAGCGATTACCGCGAGCTCATCGCCCGGATCAACTGCGCCGCCGTCGGCGAGCTCCCCGGCGTCACCGACAAGACCCGCGTCAAGCTCGCCGCCGTCATCGCCGCCGTGCGCCACCGCCTCACGCGGGCGAAAAGCGAACGCATGGCCGTCCTCGCCCTCGACGACGGGCGCGAAACCATCGAGGCACTCGTCTTCCCCCGCTCGTACGAGGCGTGCGGCCGCGTCATCCAAAAAGACCTGCCGGTCCTCGTCGTCGGCAGCGTGGACCGGCGCGAGGAGCGGCCCAAGCTCATCGTGGACAACCTCGTCCCCCTCGAGCAGGCCGAGCGCGAGGGGATCGAGGAGATCGTCCGTCTCTTCGGCAGCGAAAAGTTCGCTGCCCCACGCAACGGACCGAGACGCTCCCGTTTCGCCGGCCGCGCGAGCACGCGCAATACCCCAAGAGCCTTGCGCGTGACCCTGGATCGCGACGCGGCCTCCGAGGAGGTGCTTGCGCAGCTTGCCGCACTCGTCGAAGGCCGCTCAGGCGATCTCCCCCTCGTCCTCGCCTTCAGCGACGATCACGGCGCGACCACCGCCGCCTTCGTCCACACCGCCACGCGGGTGCAGCCCGACGACGCCCTCCTTGAAGGCCTGACGGCCATCCCTGGCGTCCTCGCCGTTGAGAAAACCCTCTCTGAGTTCTCCTGATCACCCTGAGCTTGTCGAAGGGAGCTTGTCGAAGGGAGCTTGTCGAAGGGAACATTGTTGAAGGAAACTCGCCGCTCCATCTGCTACCCTATGAGCAGGTGAAAGTTCCGAAGATTTCCCCTTGACCCGTCTCCAGGTGGGGGCTATTATAGGATGAACCGGTGTAAGCACTTAAGCACACAGGTCGTGGCGGCCGCATCGCCGATCGTGTTGGATTCAACGCCATGAGGGACATCAAGCTCGAGCAAGAACTTGCGCTCCTTCACTCCCTCATGGGCGAGGCCAAGGCGTTCCGCGATATTGTGCAGGCCACGCTCAACATGGAGGTGGTCATCCCGGAGCACGAGAATCGCTTCGAGTCGCTGCGCACAACACTTCCCGAGCTTTCCAGGCAGTTCCAGCGAGAAGTCGGGCTGGCGGAAGACAACTCAGCCGAGCAACTCTTCAAGAGCGTCAAAGACCTCCCAGCACTTGTGCGTTTCACCGACCTCGAGAAGACCAAGCTCCACAGCCGGTGGCACCGCTACTACCTGGACCTTTATGAGGCGCAGGGCCGACTCAAGCAGCGCAAGGAGAAGCTCGACGCGCTCAACTCGGTTGCGCTCAAGCTCAAACGATTCTTCTTGAACCCGTTCGTGCTCCTGATCATACTCGGTGCGCTGGCCCTGCTCGTGCTGGCGCTCCTCTGAGACGCGAGGGAACGAACAGACACGACGCTCACCGCCAAAAAGTGAGGATGGTCGGCTATGACGGATACCATCACCAAACGCGACATCGTCATTCGGGTCCAAAAGGACCTCGGGCCGCGCATGACCCAGCTCGAGGTCAAAGAGGTCGTGCAGCGGGTGCTTGACATGATCATCGAGGCGCTCGCCGCCGGCCGCACCGTAGAACTGCGCAACTTCGGCATCTTCAAGCCGGTCAAACGCAAGGCACGCATCGGCCGCAACCCGAACAACCCCACCGTCGAGGTACGCATCCCAGAAAAGTGGGTCGCCGACTTCAAGCCGGGCCGGATCATGAAGATGCGCGTCGCGGAACTCGAAGGCAAGTCACTCTAACCCGACAGTGCTCGTCCGACGCCCCCCGGTGCAGGACGACGACACCCGGGCCTCTCCTCGACGAGGGGACGCCGGCCGAAGGTGTTTCTTCACCAATCCGCAATCCGAAATCCGAAATGGGGAGGCTTACCGCGCGCGCAGCCGCAGCACGACCGGGTTCCCTTCGTACGGCTCGACGGCGCGGATCCGGTTCACAAGGTAGCCGAGGTAATCGGCCCGCACGAGCTTCGGGTCGTTGACGAATAGCAGGAACGTCGGCGGGCGCGTTCGCGTCTGCGTCGCGTAAAACACCTTGAGCCGCCTGTTGCGCACCACCGGCGGCGCGTGGCGCTTGAGCGCCTTCTCGATCAGCTCGTTGAGCCGCCCCGTCGGGATCTTGACCGCGCCCCCCTCAAAAACCTTGCGTGCCCGCCCGAGCGCCCGCCCCACGTTCGTCCCCTTCGTCGCTACGGTGTAGAGCACCGGACAGTGACCGAGGAACGGGAGCCGGCCACGCACCCGCGGCGTATAGTCCTTTTGCCGCAACCCCTCGACGAGGTCCCACTTGTTCACCGCAATGACGCACCCCTTCTTATGCGCCTCGACCATGTGTGCAATTCTCGCGTCGGCCGTCGTCACGCCCGCCGAGGCGTCAATCATCAGGATCGCCACGTCGCACCGCGCGATCGCCTCCTCGCTGCGGATCGCGCTGTACTTCTCGACGGCGACCGTCGTGCTTTTCTTCCGCTTGATCCCCGCCGTGTCAATGAGCACGAACCGCTCGCCGTGCGGCCCGCGGTAGGCGACGTCCACCGCGTCGCGCGTCGTGCCCGGCGCCGCGTCCACGACGAGGCGCTTTGCGCGCACAAGCGCGTTCACGAAGCTCGACTTGCCCACGTTCGGCTTGCCGACGATCGCCACGCGCACTGCCGCGGGCTCGCGGGCCGCCTCGCGCGCCTCGGGCAGCCGCCGCACGATCTCGTCGAGCAGCGCGCCGATGCGCAGGCCGTGGAGCGCGCTCACCGCAAAAACCTCGCCGAAGCCGAGCCGGGCAAACTCGTGCCGCTGCTCGGAGAGCCGGTCGTTGTCGCACTTGTTGGCGACGCACACGACCTTCGCCGATGCCGGCCGTAGGAGTGCCGCCATCTCCTCATCGAGAGGTGTGAGGCCGTCGGTCACGTCGAGCACCAGGAGGACGACGTCCGACTCGGCGATCGCCACCTCGGCCTGGAGCCGCACCTGCTCGACGAGCGGCTCCCTTGGGTCCGGCACGATGCCACCGGTGTCCGTCACGGCAAAGTGCACGCCGCGCCACTCGGCCGCCGCATCGAGCCGGTCGCGCGTGATCCCGGCCACCCGGTCCACGATCGCCACGCGCCGCCCCACCAGCCGGTTGAACAACGCCGACTTGCCGACGTTCGGCCGACCTACGATCGCCACTGTTCCTGCCATGAGACACTTCCTCGTCGAGATTGCTCGGTAGGAGTATACCGGCGGCGCCGGAAGGGCGCAATTGCCACCGGAGGGTTTTTAGGCTACATGCCCGGCGGGCGTTCGTCGGGAAGCCCTTCGGGCAGATAGGAACGGGGGTTCACCGGCTCGCCGTTGATCCGCACCTCGTAATGCAGGTGCTCGCCGGTCACGTTGCCCGTGGCGCCCGAGAGGGCAATCTTCTGGCCGCGCTCGACGTGGTCGCCCACGTTCACCAAAAACTTGGAGAGGTGCGCATACCGCGTCGTCATGCCGTTCTCGTGGTCCACGATCACCAGCAGGCCGTAGCCCCCTCTGCCGGCCGCGAACGTGACCACGCCCCGGGCGGTGCTCCTGACGACCTCTCCCGCGTCCACCGCGAGGTCAATCCCCTCGTGCATGCACCGCTTGTGCTTGATCGGGTGCATCCGCATCCCGAACTCCGACGAGACCCAGCCGCGCTCGAGCGAGACCGGCAAGCCCCACGGGATCCGCTCGTGCCAGTCAATCACGTCCGGCACGCGCCTGACGACGCCCAACGTGGATTCATGCAGGCGCTGCACGAGGCCCGGCAAGGGCTCGCCCAGCAGGTGCAGCGGCCCGCCCTCGACCTGTTCCCCCAATCCGTTGAGCGGCCCGAGCCGCGAACCGTGCGCGCTCGGGGGCGCGCCGCCGCCCGCAATGAGCAGCACCGCGAACTGTGCCGCGATGGCCGCGCTCAACGTCCCGACCACCCAGTACTTTCGCCGACGCGCGCGCGGCGAGATGCTCCGCCACTGGCGCACGGCATCAGGCCTGACCGTCGGGCGTGAGCCGACGCGTCTCACGCGTGCACCCAAGACCTTGAGTTTGATGCGAACCTTGGAACGTTCCGGCATAACTTCTCGACCCAATATTCCTCACACGCGCAGCGTATCCAGGACGGCTCTATCCAATGGCGTTGCCTGGACCGTGCGCGCGCCTGCCTCGTTCCCCTTCGTATAATAGCGCACCGTGCCGAACGGGGCACCTCTGAGTTTCGAGTGCGAAACGCAGAGCGCCGCCGCCAGCGCGCCGTCACCCTGGTCCGTCGTGTCACAGAGCAACACGATCGGGCCCACCGTATCCTCACGGTTGTAGATCACGTCACCGTCGAGCGCGAGACCCAGCAGGCGCTCGTTCTCGCCTTCGTCCCGGCCGACGATCGCCTTGCCGCCGCCGGGGAGCCGATAGTGCCGCCCCACCTTGAGCAGCCGGACATCGCGCACGGCCGCTTCCGGCTTGTGCCCAAAAAGATCGCGCACCTTTCTGGCAAAGCCCTCGTACGTAAGCAGGCAGCCGCCCGCCGCGGCGGGATAGTCCGTGATGCCGAACTGCGCCGCGAGCTCGATCTGCTGCTTCCGTGACCGGCCGCTGATCCCGTAGAGCGCGGCGCGGTCAACCCAGCCTTTCTCCTCGGGCAACGTCGGCGACAGGCGCTTCGCGCTCAGCGGGCGAAGCACCAGCCCCTCGACGCCGGCTTCGCGATCAATGAGCGGCATGATTTCGCGCCGCTGGCTCATTGGCCGCTGGCCGAGCACCTCGCCCGTTGCGAGGAAGTGCCCGCCGATCTCTTCCATGTATTCCTTGGCCAACCGGAACTGGCGGATCCGGCAATCAATGCACGGGTTCATGTGCCGCCCGTAGCCGTGCCGCGGATGCTTAAGAATCTCAATGAACGCAAGGTCATCCTCGACCACTTTGAGCGGCACGCCGAGCGCCCGGCACGCCTTGGCCACCTCCGGCTCGGCCGTATCTCCCGACGCGCCGGCGAGAAAGGCCATCTCATAGGTGAACGCGACGACCGTGACCCCTTGCTCAAGCACGATGCGTGCCGCAAGCCGGCTGTCGAGCCCGCCGCTCATCATCACGACCGCCGTCACGGGCCGCCCGTGCTCGTCAAGACGCTGCGGCTTGCTTTCCTCGGCCATCGCTCTCTCTTAAAAAACAAAGGGGAACGAGCCGACCCCGTGCTCCTTCCCCCTCGATCATTGTGCCGGCTATTTTTTGGAAGAAACCCCGGCCTTCTTGAGGATCCCCAAACAGGCCTCGGCCCCGCGCTGGCCGCTCAGGAGCATCGCGCCGAAGGTCGGCCCCATCCGCGGCAGGCCGTAGAGCGTCGAGACCGCCATGCCGATGGCCACGAGGCCCGGATACGCCTCACCCGTGCGCTCGACGACGAGGTCCTCGCTCTGCTCGACCCACATCGCGCCGTAATCCGACGAGGTGATAAGCCCACGATGCTCGAGCGCCCGCACGACGAACGCGTCGTGACCCGTGGCGTCCACAACGACCTTCGACTCGATCGCCACCGGGTCCACCGCGGCGATCTCCCGCGGCAGCTTCGTGATCGGCGCCCAGTTGATCACCGCGCCCGCGACGCGGTTCCCTTCGCGCAGCACCACGTCGTCGAACCGCGTCAGGCTGAGCATCTTCACCCCGGCCTTGCACGCGGCCGCAATGAGCGCCGCGCACGCGTGCGGCGCGTCGGCCACAAAGAGCCCCGGCGCCGTCTCGGTGTACGGGACACCGAGCTCGTCGAGGAACGACTGGGACGGCGCGCGGAACGTCGTCTTGTTGAAAAAGTAGCCGCCGAGCCAGAAGCCGCCGCCGAAATAGTTGTTCCGCTCGACAATCACCGTCTTGACCCCTCGCTCGGCGAGGATCTTGCCCGCAAGCAGGCCGCTCGGCCCGCCGCCGACGATAATGACGTCGCTCTCGACGCACGCCTCGAGGTGCTTGGCGAACTCGCTAAAAATTCCTGCGGTGACTTCTTTCTCGCCGACACGACTGAAAATCTGCTTGCCCACGGCGCGTTTCTCCTCCCTTGTGCGCAATTATGTCGTCCCGTCGCGCGGGAGCACCTCGTTCAGGCTGCCCGTCCGGTACCCCTCGGCGTCAAGACAGACATAATGATAGCCGATCTCGCGCAACTTGTGAACCACTCGCTCGCGCACGGCCGCCGACGCCAGCCGCTCGATCTCGTCGGGCGCCACCTCGATCCGCGCGACATTGCCGTGGTGCCGCACACGGACCTGCCGGAAGCCGAGCGCCTCCAAAAATTCTTCCGCCGCCTCGATCATCGCGAGCTTCTCGCGCGTGATTGGCTCGCCGTACGGGATGCGCGAGGCCAAGCAGGCCGACGACGCCTTGTCCCACGTCGCCAGCCCAAGCCGCTTCGAGAGTGCGCGGATGTCCTCCTTTGTCAGCCCGGCCTCGACGAGCGGGCTGACCACCCCGAGCTCGCGCGCCGCGCGCATGCCGGGTCGGTAGTCATTGAGGTCGTCGGCGTTGGCGCCGTCAGCGACGTACGCCATTTTCTCTTTGCGCGCGATTTCCCGGAGCTTGCCGAAGAGCTCGCGCTTGCACAGGTAACACCGCTCCGGCGGGTTGGCCGCGAAATCGGCGCGAGCCACGTCGCCCGTCTCAATCTGCAAAAAGCGCACCCCGAGCGCGCGTGCGAGCGCCTCGGCCGCCGCCCGTTCTCTGCGGGGATAGATCGGCGAGACCGCCGTGACCGCCAGCATCCGGTCGCCGAGCACGTCGTGCGCCACCGCGAGGAGGAGCACGCTGTCGAGCCCGCCGGAGAACGCCACGACGAGCGAGCCGTACCCCTCCAAGAAATCGCGCAGCCGCTTGTCCTGTGCCTCGAGCCCGTCTTTGGTCATTCGAATACCCCGCCTTCGACGGCCAGGCCCGCAGACGCAGGCTTGGCTGCCAAAGGCAGGGCCCCCTGGATTCCTCGTCGGCGCGACTCGCAACCGGCTAGTGCGTCTTCGAGCGGATGTACGTGATGTCCTTCTGCATCTGCGCCTGGTTCGCCTTGAGCGTCTCGATCTCGGTCAGGATCTTCGCCTGGTTGTCGAGAGCCTTTTGGAGCATCTCTTCCACCGTCGGCTTCTCGGGCGTTTCCGTTTCCGTGCCGGGCTTCGGCGCGTAGGCCGCCGTCACGACGAGCACGAGCAGCGCAGCGATGACGCAAATCGCAATTCGCTTGTCCATGATACCCTCTCCCTCTCTTTTCTTTTCGAAGCTTCTGTTCATCCGCGAAATGTGTTCCGAAGAATGGCGCTCCTGTCGCCCTTCGGGGCTGCGGCGGGGCCAGGGGGCCCCGCCCTACAACGCTGCCGCGCTGACTGGGCTCCGAGATGTAGGGCGGGCCGCCCTCGGCCCGCCGAAGCGCCGGAGGCGCGCTTGAACCCAGTCACGCCGCTTGTTTTTCATGCCTTCCGGTTTAAGCCAACAGCTCCTGCCGGATTGTGGCCTGCCCGCCTCCTTACTCGACTGTGACACTCTTGGCAAGGTTGCGCGGCTTGTCAATGTCGCAGCCGCGGTTGCGCGCGATGTAGTAGGCCAAAAGCTGCAGCGGGATCGCGTTGACGAGCGGCGAAAGCTCCTCGCGCACTTCGGGCACGTAGATCACCTCGCTGCTGATGGACTTGATGTAATCGTCGCCCTCGGTGGCGATCGTGATGATCCGCCCGTTGCGCGCGCCGACCTCCTTGATGTTCGAGACCATTTTCTCGTACGTGCTCCCCTTCGTGCAGATCGCAAACACCGGGAACCCCTCCTCGATGAGCGCGATCGGCCCGTGCTTCATCTCGCCGGCGGCGTACGCCTCGCAATGCATATAGGAGATTTCCTTGCTCTTGAGCGCCCCCTCCATCGCCGAGGGGAAGTTGAAGCTGCGACCGAGGTAGAGCGAGCTCCGCGCGTCGGTCACGAGATCGGCGCACCGCTTGATCTGGTCCACGTTCTCGAAGACCCTCGCCATGGCCTCAGGCACGGCGAGCAGGTCGCGCATGAACGCGTCATACGTCTCGTCGCTAATGTCGCCGCGCACCCACGCCAGATACAGCGAAAACACGCACGTCGCGGCGATCTGGCACGTGTAGGCCTTCGTCGAGGCCACGCCGATCTCCGGCCCCGCGAGCGTGTAGAGCACGTGGTCGCTCTCGCGGTCGATCGTACTCTCGCGCACGTTGATCACGCCGAGGATCGGGCTTCCCATCTCCTTGGCCGCGCGTACGCTCGCGAGCGTGTCGGCCGTCTCACCCGACTGCGAGATGACGAGCACCATCCGATCCGGGTTGAGCTTGAGGCGCCGGTAGCGGAACTCGCTCGCCCAGTCCGTGTGCACGTCGAGCTCGCAGATCTCATCGGACAGATAGCGCGCGACCGTCCCCGCGTGGAGCGCCGTGCCGCACGCGACGATGTAGATCGAATTGAGCCGCCGCATCCGCTGCGGCGTGAGCGGCTTGCCGTGCACGACGAGCTTGCCGGTCTCGGTATGGATAAGGCTGTGGATCGTGCGCCGCACCGCCTCGGGCTGCTCGTAGATCTCCTTGAGCATGAACGTCTCGAAGCCGCCCTTCTCGGCCTCCTCGGCGCTCCAGGTAATCTCGGAGACCGTGCTCTCGAGCGGCGCGCCGCCGAGGTCCGTCTTCGTAAAACCGTCGCGCGTGATTTCGAGGACCTCGCCGTCGTTGAGGTACACGACCCGGCGCGTGTGCGGGATGATCGGCGCCGCGTCGCTCGAGAGGAAATACTCCCCCTCGCCGACGCCCAACAGCAGCGGCGCCCCGCTCCGTGCCGCCACGATCCGGTCGGGCTCGTTCCGGTGCATGATGCAGAGCGCATACGCCCCGCGCACCCGCTTGAGCGCCGCGCGCGTGGCCGCGATGACCGAGGTGGCGTTGTTCCCAAGCTCGTCCTCGATAAGGTGCGCCACGACCTCGCTGTCGGTCTCGGAAAGAAACGTGTGGCCCTTGGCCCGCAGCGCCGCCTTGAGCTCGCCGTAGTTTTCGATGATGCCGTTGTGCACGAGCACGAGCGCGCCCGAGCCGTCGCTGTGCGGGTGGGCGTTGACGTCGCACGGCCGCCCGTGCGTGGCCCAGCGCGTGTGCCCGATGCCGATCGTGCCGGGCAGATGTTCCCCCTTGAGCTCCGCCTCGAGGTTCGAGATCCGCCCCTCCTTCTTCGAGACGACGAGCTCGCCCTTCGGGCTGAGCACCGCCACGCCGCACGAGTCGTAGCCGCGGTACTCGAGCCTTTTCAAACCGTCAATGAGGATATCCTGCGCCTGTCGCGCCCCGATGTAGCCTACAATCCCGCACATGCCGCCCTCGCTCTTCCCGTTGCGCTTCGTTCGCTTCCTATATATATGGCTTCACCTGGGGCACCGTCAGCACCTCGGTGAGCCGGAAGTCCTGCGCCGCCTCCGCTATCCCAAGCAGGTCCCGTGCCGCCGCAAGCAGAAAGATCGAACCGGCGACCAAAACAAACCCTTTGCGGCCCCGCATCCGGGCCTGCGCCGCAGCAAGGGCCTCCTCGAGCCGATTGACAACACGCACCGGCCGGCCCGAAGCGGAGCGTTGCACCGCCTCACAAAGCGCCTCGGCCCGTAGCGCCCGCTGGCTCGCCGGCTCGGTCATGATCACCTCGGCCGCGCGCGGCACGAGCGCCCGGCAAATTTCCTCAAAAGATTTGTCCTTGAGCACGCCGATCACGAGCAGCACCTGCTCGTCCGGCTCGAGGAACTCGTCCAGGGCCGCCCGCAGCGCTTCGGCTGCGGACGCGTTGGCCGCCGCATCGAGGATGAACGGCGGGTCTCCCCAAAAAACCTCGAAACGCCCGGGCCAGCGCGCGTCGCGGAATCCCCCAAAGACTGCCGCCTCGGGCACCGCAATCCCTGCTTCGTCGAGCACCTCTAAGACGCCGAGCGCTACGGCGCAGTTCCCTGCCTGATGCGTGCCGCGAAGCCCCACGCGCAGGCCTTCGTACCGGCGCCGCCGCGTGCGCACCGCGAGCGTTTGCCCCTCGCGGTCGGGCGCTCGCCCTTCAACGACGATTTCACGCCCTACCTCGACGAGCAGCGCCTTTTTCGCGGTCGCCACACGCCGCACGACCTCGCGCGCCGACTCGACGAGCGCGTCCGCGACCACCGGCACGCCCGGCTTGACGATCCCCGCCTTCTCGCCGGCGATCTCCTGGATCGTCCCGCCAAGCCACGCCGCGTGATCCATGCTGATGCTTGTGATCGCTGAGACCGCCGCCGGAAGCGCGTTCGTCGCGTCGAGCCGCCCGCCGAGGCCGACCTCGAAGACGGCGACGTCGCAGCCGCGCGCCGCGAATATGTCGGCGGCCATCGCGGTAATCACCTCAAAGAACGTCGGCGTCGTCACGTCGTCGCGGCCGCCCATCGCCTCGATGATCGGCAGGAGCCGCGCGAGGTGCTCGACGACCTCGGCCTCGCTCACGAGCGCGCCGCCAACCTGCATCCGCTCGCGAAACGACGAGATGTGCGGCGAGGTGAAGAGCCCGACCGTATGCCCCGCCGCTTTGAGCGCCGCCGCCACGAGCGCCGCGACCGAGCCCTTGCCGTTCGTGCCGGCGACGTGCACGACAGCATAGCGCCGCTCCGGGTGGCCGAGCGCCTCGAGCAGGTGCCGCGTGTTCGCCAGCCCGAGCTTCGTGCCGAACATCCGGATCCGGCCCAGGATATTGATCGCGTCCTGATAGTTCATCGCGGCGACTTACCGTGCTTCGTATTTCATCTTGTAGTCGGTGAGTTTCACGTTGGTCCGCCGGAGTCGCCCGACCAGCGTCTCGGCGATGTTCCGATAGACGCGCGTGCCGAGCTCGGGATGCTGCGCCATGAGCGAATCGAAATCGCGCTTGGCGATCACGAGCACCGTCGCGTCCTCGACACACGCGGCCGACATCGAGCGCGGCAGCGCGTCAATGAGCGCGAACTCCCCAAAGAACTCGCCCGCGCACACGAGCGCCACCGGCTCGCCCGGCATCGTCTCGTCGCGGATCTCGATCGAGCCCTTCGTCACGATGTACATCTCGGCGCCGGTGCTCCCCTCGGCGAAGACGACCTCGCCCGCGCGGTAGCGTTTCTCCGTGCAGATGTGCCCGATCCGCTCGATGGCCGCCGCGCCCAGCCCCTCGAAGAGGCCGATCCGCGCCATGACGCCGCTCACCTCGACCCCTTTCTTTTTTTCCAGGACGGCGGCGTTCACGATGTCGAAGATCGGCTTGACCTCGTCGAGCAGCCGGAACTCGCCCGGCTCGTAGGCGCACACGAGGTTGGCCATCTTGACCACGTCGAGCCGCTCGACCGAGTGGAAGACCATCGCCGGGCAATACGCCACCGGCACGTACCCCATGAGGTCGAGCGTGCACTGGAGCCGCGGCGAATGGGCGTTGACGTCCACCTCGATGTAGTCGCACCCGTAGTGCGTCGCCGCGAGCTCGGTGACCCGCTTGAGCAGGAAACCCTTGACGGCGTCATCGAACTCGATGAGCTCGAAGATCCGGCACTTCCGGTCAATGTCGTCCACGGTGAAGCCGACCGCGCCGACGGGCGCGCCGTGCTCGCGCGCGACGAGGTAGACGGCGTTCGCCGCCTTAATTTTCAAAAAGCCGTAGTCGAGGTGCATCCCCCCAAAAACCTCGGGCTTGGCGACCCGGCCCTGCTCGATCCGCAGGAGCCGGTGCGACCACGCGTCCTGGAGCTCGACCACCTCGTACTCGACGTCCGACGGGTAGGGCGCGACCTCGGCCTTGACGATGAGGTCGGGCTCGAGCCCCATCGCCTCGAGCGCTTGCGTGCCGAGGGCATGGACCGCCTTGATGACTTGCGGGTTGTTCTTGCGCAGTTTGACCGCGTTGCCGAACAGCCGCGCGAAAAAGACGACGCTTTCCCGGTGCCGCAGGATGTACTTCATCGGCTCGAAGCCGACCGGCGCGAACCCGAGCCGCAACATGATCTTCTGCGCGCCCTCGTGCACGGCCCGCGCCTCGGCGAAGGCGAACTCGATCCGCTTGCCCACGGCCTCGACCCGGGCCCGGCTCAACGCCTCGCCGACGCCCCGGCCGCGGCAGTCCGGGTCCACCACGAGCCGGCCGAACTCGCCGAGCAGGTCGTCGTGATCGCCGACGTTGACCATGACCGCCCCCGAGCCGACGACGCGCCCCTCGTCCTCGGCGACGCTCCAGGCGATGCCGTCGTCGTAGATCCCCTTGCGGACCCACGCCGGCTCGTAGAACTCGCGGAACGGGAAATCGGCCCCATAGACTTTCCGGTAGAGCGCGATCACCGCCTCGATGTCGCGCTCCTCGATCGGACGGATATTCACGTCCTCAACCTCCCTTCGTGCAGCGCCCGGCCGAATATGCTACATTCTTTCTGGGCGGGTGCAGCCGATTCTGGCAGTGGGCCCGAGACCGGTCAAGCGCAATCGGGACGACGAATGCACGAACTCTCTATTGCGAAGCAGCTCCTCGAGCTCGTCGCCGAGACGGCCGCCGAGCATAACCTCGTGCGGGTGAACCGCGTCCGGGTCGTCGTCGGCGCCCTGGGCAACGTCGTCCCGCAGGCGCTCGAGTTCGCCTTCGAGATCGCCGGTGAAGGCACGGTCGCCGAGGGCGCCCGGCTCGAGATCGAGGAAGTGCCGGTCACGGTCCGCTGCAACGCCTGCGCCGCCGAAAGCGTACTGGAGGACTTCGCGTTCATTTGCAGCGCCTGCGGCTCCCTCGATGTCAGCGTCCGCAGGGGCAACGAGCTCTACCTCGACACGATCGAGGGGGACGGCACCGACGACACGGGGACATCCGATGACTGAGATCAAGATCGTCGCCGACATCCTCAAGGCCAACGACGCAATCGCCGAGGCGAACGCGCGCCGCCTCGCCGAGAAACACGTCCGCGCCTTGAACTTCATCAGCGCCCCCGGCGCGGGCAAGACGACCCTCATCGAGCGCACGCTCGAGCACTTCAAGGGCCGCGCCCGCATCGGCGTCATCGAGGGCGACGTCGCCACCTCCCGCGACGCCGAGCGCATCCAGGCCTTCGGCGTGCCCGTGGTGCAGATCAACACCCAGGGCGGTTGCCACCTCGACGCGAACATGGTCGCGCGCGCCCTCGAGGCGCTGCCGCTCGACGAGCTCGACACCGTTTTCATCGAGAACGTCGGCAACCTCGTCTGCCCCGTCGGCTACAAGCTCGGCGAGGAGGCGGTCGTCGCCGTGCTCTCGATCGCCGAGGGGCAGGACAAGCCCGTCAAATACCCTGCGCTTTTCCGACGCGCCACCGTCATGGTCCTCAACAAGCTCGACCTGCAGCCCCACTGCGACGTGGACCCCGAGGCGATCGTCCGCGACGCCCGCGCGATCAACCCCGCGCTCGAGGTCGTCCGCACCTCGTGCCGCACGGGCGAGGGGCTCGACGAGTGGTACGCGTGGCTCGAGCCGTGGCTCGGCCGGAAGGAGTAGGCGATGTGCCTCGCGATCCCGATGCGCGTCGTTGCCACCGAGAGCACACAGGGCACCGTTGAGCTCGGCGGCGTCGAGCAGACCGTGAACCTCACCTTCACGCCCGACGTCACACCCGGCGAGTACGTCATCGTCCACGCCGGCTTCGCCCTCGAACGCCTCAATGAGGAAGAGGCCCGCCACACCATTGCCCTCCTCAACGAACTCACCGGCAACACAGACGCGCCCTGATGAATCGGCGCCCATCTGTGAAGATCCACGGTTAGTTCCCCGTCCTCATCCCGCGGGAGACGCGCGCAAGCGTCCGCCAGTTCAGCACGAGCACGGCGCCGCAGAGGATCATCGCGCCGCCGGCAAAAGCGAACGACACCTTGAGGGTTGGAAAAGCCTTGTCGAGCTGGCCGGCGACGGTGGCCCCCACCACCGCGCCCGTCGCGCGAAACAGGAGCATGAAGCCCGTGTTGCCGCCGAGCCGCCGCTGCGGAAAGATCGAGGCAATAAGCACGCTGAAGCAGAAGATGACCACGACGTCGCCCGCCGTGTGGATGGCGCGCACGACGAAAATCCCCCAAAACGTCCCGACGTGCGGCGTCGCGATGTGCATCCCGCCCGAGAGCGCCAGCCCCGCCCCGATGAGCACCACCAGATGCGTGGCGCGATCGAAGATTCGGCCGACGAGCAGCGAGATACCGCCCATCCACGCCCCGAGCAGCGCGAACAACACTCCCACGTCCCACTGCGAGAAATGCGCCACGTTCCGCAGGAACAGCGGGTAGTTTGTCCGCTCCTGGCCGAAGTGCACGCCGATCCCCGCGATCGCAATGACCAGCAGCAACACCTCGCGCCGCCTCAGGTCACCCAAGTAATCCGCGAGACGAATCGCGAACGGCGGCGCGTCCTTGAGCCACACCGTCGAGGCAAGCAGCAGCGCCGCCACGCCGCCCACGACGCCGAAGAGCGCCGTCGTCGGCAGCCCCGCGCCATCGAGCAGCGCGCCGCTCGCGAGCGGGCCGAGCGCAAATCCGAGCGTCATCCCCGCCATGAACAGCCCGATGCTTTGCCCGCGCTTCGCGGTGCCGAGGTCCTTGTAGAGCAACGCCGGCAGCACGATGAGAAGGATCGCGTCGCCGGTGCCGCCGATCACCTGCGCCGCCAGCAGCCCCCAGAACGTCCGCGCCACCATGAGCAGCAGCGCGTACACCACAAACAGACCCGCACCGAACTGCACGATTCGTTTCGGCGAGACGCGGTCGGAAAACGCCCCCAGCGGCACGATGAGCAGCAGCATCGTCACCACGTAGGCGCCGATGAGCACCCCGATCCGCCCCGGCGACAGCTCGAGCTCGTTCCGCAGGTGGACCGGCAGATAGACCACGACCATCCAGTTGACGAACCCGAACAGGAAGTTGCAGAGCGAAAAGGTGAGAACGACGCGGCGTCTCTCGGGCGTCATGGCCGCTCCCGCGCCGAGTCCACCGCGATGAGCGGCGCGCCGCTCGTCGGGTTGGCGAGCACGTTGACCGCCGCGCCGTAGACCTCCCGGATGAGCGCCGGCGTCACGAGCTCGCGCGGCGTGCCGCTGCCGACGAGGCGACCGGCCTGCAGCACAAGCACGCGCGGGCAATACTCGGCGCAGACGTTCACGTCGTGCGAAACGGCGAGCACCGTCAGCCCGCGCTCGCGATTGAGCCGCGCGAGCAGCTCGAACACTTCCACCTGGTGGTTGATGTCGAGGTGCGTCGTCGGCTCATCAAGGAGCAAGAGCTCCGGCGCCTGCGCGAGCGCGCGGGCAATGACCAC
>Ga0180431_10003384_pt1 | contig 20591 bp, 18 predicted proteins | sample SS_ome_11_FD_132459 | JGI IMG/M metagenome (GOLD analysis project Ga0180431, IMG submission 132459) | Hypersaline lake sediment archaeal communities from the Salton Sea, California, USA - SS_1_MS_1 metaG | ecosystem: Environmental > Aquatic > Non-marine Saline and Alkaline > Hypersaline >...
AAGGGACGTCAAAATTGCGTAGATGACAAAACTATAACTTTTAGAGCTCGTCCCAAAAAAAAGTGTGATATACATGAATGTATGGGAAATAGTCGGTGAGCGCACTTTTTAGGGGGTCGTGAAAGCTTTTTGTTTCACGACCGTACATTTTTAAAAACAGTCGGTCAGCGCACATGTTTGGACGACGCCGTCGTGATTTTTTTGGGCGGCGATGTGGCGAAGGGTGCGATTGGAGGAAAGGTGGCGTGAGTTTATTTCACATGCAACGCGGCGGTCGATCGCCGGAGGGGCGTGGCGCAGGCGCTGTATGAGCAGCTCATGCACTGGTCGCAGCCGCTGGCGTGCTGCAGAGCGCGCTCCTTGCACTCTGGGCACCTGGTGTATCCCGCGCGCTCCCGGATGTCGTCAGAGGAGCTCGACCGTAGCTCGTCCTCGTTGTCGGAGCCGGACGAAACATCGGGGGTGGAAGAGGAAGAGGAGGCGGCGGGGCAGTCCCCATCCGACAAATCAATATCGTATTCCTCGGCGGTCTCGCCCGGGAACAGCTCGTCCTGGACGCCTTGATTGAGGGGTTGGAACACGCGCGAGTTGTCCCGGTAGACGGTGCAGCCCTTGAGGCCCTTCTGATAGGCCATCATGTAGGCGACGTAGACGTCCTTCAGCGTGGCGTGCTCGGGCAGGTTGATCGTCTTGGAGATGGCGTTGCAGAACACTTCCTGCGCTGTCGCCTGCATGAGGGTGTGGTCCTCGGGCGATATGTCGCCCGCCACGACGAACACGTCGCGGATGCGCCGCGGAATGTCCTTCATGTCCTGGATCGAGCCCGACCTGGAGATCCGCATGATGAGTTCTGTGAACTCGTTCGTGTAGGCTATGCGCACGTCTTCCTCCGTGGCCTCCAGGAAGGGCGCGCCCGCCGCCTCGCACATCGCCGCGACGTGCGCCGGGATGTGCTTGTGCTCGCTCGGCACGTTGCCCTCGCTGAGGAACTTGAAGAGCGCGTCGCCCACCATGTACTCCTCCGAGAGCGCCTTGAACAGCTCGGTCCATCCGCACTGGATGGCCGTCTTCTGGTCCAGCACGCCCTTGTAGAAGAACGCGGTCGAGAACTGCGGCTCGATGCCGTTCGTCACGCCGAACATGAGCGAGGTGGTGCCCGTGGGCGCCACGTTTGTGAGCGCGGCGTTGCGGCGCTTGAGGCTCTTGGGCATGCCCTCCGGCACGCAGCGCGCCACGCTTTGCACGCCCTCGGCGTAGACCGACAGCTCGTAGTTGGGGAAGCAGCCCTTGAGCTCCGCCAGCTCGGCCGAGGTGGTGTGCGCCTGCGCCTGCATGGCGTCGCAGATGGCCCGCGCCATCTTGCGCCCCTCCGCGCTGTTGTAGGGCACGCGCATGGCCGCCAGGCAGTCTCCGAGCCCCATGAATCCGAGTCCGATGCGGCGGTTGTCGCGCGAGGTCTTGTTCACCTTCTCCGATGAGAAGTGCGACAGGTCGATGACGGCGTCCAGCATGCGCACCATGAGGTCTGTGACGCGCATCAGCTCGCTCAGGTCCAGCTCGTGCGCCTCGTTGACGAAGCGCTCCAGGTTGAGCGCGCCCAGGTTGCACACGTCGCCGTCGTTCAAGAACTGCTCTCCTGTTTGCAAAGAAAAAATAAAATTGATTAGAAGAATGGTTAGCGAAATGAAAAAAACCTAGAAAGCGGATTATTCAAAAATGCCGCGGGGACATGGAGAAATCACCGAAGCATTTGCAGCCATGTTGCTGTCCACTCCGGAAGCGATATACGCAATCATCGCGGCGATCACGATTTTGATTTTGCTCGTGATTCTGGCCGCTGCCCGGGCGTACAAATTCTATAAATACAAGCAATGCAAGCCAGTGACGCGGACGGACATCCACAGGCATGCCACCCTAAGCACGTTGAAGAGAATGCTCGCCAGAATCACGAACAAACGCGTCATCACCACTGAAGAAATGGCTGAACTCCGGGACTTCGCCAATAAACAACTGAATTGAAAAAAAGAAAGGAAAATCACAAACCACATGGATTGCAGGCCTCGATGCGGCCCAGGCCCGGGACCGGGTTGCGGTCGTTGGCCTCGTCCAGGAAGACGACGCCGGGCTCGCCGTTGCTGTGGGCGGCGTGCACCAGCTTGAAGAAGATCTGGCGCGCGGTGAGGCCGGAAGGCTTCGCCTTGAGGAAGTGGCCCTCCCGGTCGCGCCTGATGTAGCGCGCCTCGCAGCGTTTGCCGGCGAACTCGCACATCCAGGGCGTGTCGGGGTTGGCCTTGACCTCCTCCATGAAGCGGCGGGTGAGGCCCACGGAAATGTTGAACGTGCTGATGTCGCCCTCCACGCGCTTGCAGTCGATAAACTCGAGGATGTCGGGGTGGTCCACGCGCATCACGGCCATGTTGGCGCCGTTGCGCCCGCGCTGCTTGATGACCTTGAAGTCGCTGTGGTAGGTCCTGAGGAAGGAGACCGGGCCGGACGCCAGCGTCTCGTGCACCTTGACGGGCCAGCCCGCGGGGCGCATCAGATGGAACGGGAACCCCATCCCGCTGCCGTCCTGCTGCAGCAGGCCGGCCTCGACCTTGGTGTAGAGGATGTTGCGCAGGCTGTCCTCGATGTGGCGCACGATGCAGTTGGCCACGATCGGGCGTAGGCCCGCGTTGGCCAGCGTGCGCCCCGCGGGCGTGGCCAGCTTGTTGACCATCACGTGCGTGAACTGCACCGCCCAGTAGTCCACGTTGCGCTCGTGCGGGGGCGCGTTTTCAGGGACAGTCGACACGTATGACTCGGCGAGCGCCTGGCCCACGCGCCCGAACATCTCCTCGGGCAGCTCGATCCAACCGTCCTCGCCGTACTTGCTGTAGCGCTGGCTGATCACCTGCGCGCCCGCGGGCCGGATGTCCATCATGGTGCGGCGCCCCTTGAACGCCGCGCAGATCGCCTCTTCGTCCGCGGCTGTGCGCGCCAGCGCAGCTCCGTTTTGGTAGAGGGCGTGCTGCTCTTCGTCAAAGGGCGCGCCCGTGTCTCGATCGAGTAGGACAGGGTGATCGATCAGCAGCGACCCCAGCGGGCCGTTTTCCTGTGCGCGCGGGACGAGGTGCTCGTACGCAAACGCGCGCCATTCCCCGTCGTCTCTCTTCGCGCGCGCCTCGCTCAACGCGGCGGATACATCGCAACCAGCTCTCAACATTCTCAGAATTCACAACCAAATTTACTCGAACACTTGTACTCCTGGCCCAAAACCGAATGAAATTTTTTTTTAGATTTTACTTTGACCTGCCAGGGGCCCAAAATGGCCCGACTTGGGCCGCACGCCGCATGTCCGCTCTAGGGGAGGGCCGGGAACGCAGGGGCGGCCGCCTTCCTGACGGCGCTGATCGCCGCGCTGAGGCTGGGGGTCTCGCGCAGCTGCTCGCCGATCAGCCGGGAGACAGAGGCCGCGCCCCCGCCCTCCAAAAAGGCGTTCAGGCGCTTCTGGCGCGCGAGCCCGCTGGCGGGGACGAAGCTCTTGCGCAGCGTGGCGAACCAGCGCTGCTGGGCGGCGTCCTCGCGCGCGAGCCCGCGCTCCTCGACCTCCTCGAGGTAGTCGTAGTAGTACAGGGTCTCGGTGAGGTGGCTGAGCGCGATCGAGAGGATGGTGCTGACGAAGGTCCGGTCCAGTTCCGCGCGTGGGATGGCGTCGAGGTCCGAGCGCAGGTAGGCGAGCATGCCGACGATGGGGTCCAAGGCGGCCGTCCACTTGTCCCGCGCCTTCTCGCTCATCCCCTCCCCGCCCACCATGAAGAGGGTGTGCTCGAGCTCGACCGCCGCCCCAGCCACAAGCCGGTCCGCCAGGTCCCCGAGCTCCTCAGCGTTCATGTGCGGGGCGAAGAAGTCCTTGAACAGCGCGGCGACGTGCGTGTCGTGCTCGTCATCCTCTGAAAAGATGTACGCCTCCACGTACTTGGCGAAGGTGGGGTCGATCTCGCCGTGCCCTTCGTGACTCATTTTTTTTCGAAACTGGGGGCGCGGGTTACCGCGACTTTTTTATTTCTTGCTCGTATATCGCACAGTAGCGGTCCATCAGGTTCGCTCCGGTTATGGCGACGGCCAGCACGCACACAATCATAAACGCGCAGGCGAAGATCGCGATGCCGGCCGGGTCGATGTCGTTGGGCCTCGCCCGTATTTCCCCCAGCAACTTACTACTAATATACCATATGTTGCCCAGCATGCCCGTCACCATGGGGTACGCGTGCCCCACAAACGGGCCCAGCGTCTTAATGCGCCACACCCCGTAGTTGATCATCTCAATCACCGCGGCCGCGCAAACTGGCATGCCGAACAGGCGCATCAGGGCGCGCGCCAGGCGGTCTTCGGGGTATACCCACGCCCAGTCGACCATCAGGAACCCCACATGGGCCGCAACAGCGGTCAGCAGCAGCGTGCCGAAGACGTCCCACTGCGCGCGGTCGCGCGGCGTCTCCCGGGCCTCGCTGGGGCGCTCCGGTTTCGTCTGTTCGTCGCCGGCCATCTTGGTTGTTTTTTTTCGTTGATTTGTGGGGCGGCGCCCAGGCAGCCGCAGAAACCGTTTTAAAAGCGCGGGCACCAGGACGAGGGCGACGGAAGACCCGCCAAAAAGAAAAAATAAAAAAAAACGTCGTTTGGTAAGACAACGACGAGTAAACAAACATGTGCGACATCCAACCGGACGGCTTCCTGGACCCGGGCGGCTTCCTCGTGCAGTACGGCTTCTGGGCGCTCTTCGTGCTGCTCCAGATCGGGCTGGGGCGCGCCTGGACGGACCGCGGCCTCTACACGGACAAGATCGTCCGCCCCAGCCAGGCCATCCTGCGCCCGCCCCCGTGGCTCTTCGGCGTGGTCTGGTCCGTGCTGTACCTGGGCCAGTCGGTGGCCGCCTACTACGACGTCGCTCACGTCAGCTGCGGCCTGCACAGCGTCGCGATCTGGCTGTACGTGGCCTACGCGGCCGTCTCCACAGCCTGGACCTATGTGTTCTTCGCGCGCCGCGCGCTCGGCGCAGGCTTTGCGGTCATCCTGGTGGCGCTCGCCCTGGCGGTGGGCACGGCCGCCGCCTACCTCTACGAGTGGGCCGAGCGCGGCAACGCCGTGAGCTGGTGGTGCTTCCTGCCGACCGCCGTCTGGCTCGGCTACGCCACCGTCCTCAACCTGACCATCTGGAGCCTCAACCGCGCGCCGCTCGACGACGACATCGGCGCGAGCATGGGCCGCCTGCGCGCCCCTCGTAAGAAGCCAAGGAGCAAGCTCGCGGACGCCCTCACGCGCTTCCTCAACTCGGAGTCGGACGCGGAGGAGTAAACGCCATGGCGGGTCCGGCCAAAGGCGCCTGATAACGCGCAACACAGAAATAAACAATCAGTCTAGACATGGCGCGCGGGAGCCGGAAACTGTGGAGAATGAGCAGGCGCGCGGTGGAGCGGCTGTTAATCGAAAGCCTCGAGAAGGCCGACGAGATGGTGTGGGACGTACGGCGCTGGGACACGGAGCCGGGGATCGCCGCCAAGTGGACCATCAAGCGCTACTGGAAACAGGCGGAGGCGTGCGAAGAGGAGCTGCGGAGACGGCGACAGCGGCGCCCCATACCAAGAGCGCCGAGCAGGCATCCCATGGTCCTGCGCAGCAGGCGGTGAACAACAATAAAATACGCAAAAGCGCGCAGGTACACAGTGTGTTTATTTCTCGCGCTGGATCTCCTCGAAGAAGCGCAGAAGAGGGTACGGAATGAGGCGCCCGCGCTCGGTGTAGACCTGCTGGCACAGCAGCTGCAGCTCGTCCGCTGTTCTAGGCGGCGCGTCTCCGTTGGCTTGCGCGACGAGGTAGTCTCGCATGCCCTGGTACAGCCCGTCCGTCCAGACGTCCAGCGGGCGCTCTGAGACCGGGACGGTGTCGTTGGACAGGGAGCGCAGGATCGAGTCCACGTGGAACGTGTACGCGGCAACGGGGTGCATGATCTGCAGCTCGGCGAAGTGCCCGAGCTCTGGGATGTAGATGTACGCAAACTGCACGATGTCCTTATAACGCTTGTCGTCCGCCTGCGAACCGAACCGGCCCCCGCCGCGCAGGTAGAACGGCCAGCCGGCCCGGATGCCCACCTTGTGGACACCGTGGACCCTGTGCTGAATCCCCTGCACAGTCGTCGTCACGCGCGCGCGCAGCAGGTCGCACACGATCTTGAAGGTTGGAAGGCTGCTCCCGTCCGCGCGGTCCGCGCAGCGGCGCTTCTCCTCGACGCGCGGCAGCGATTTCACCGGCCCAATCTGCGCGTCCGGGAACGCGTCGCGCAAGTATTCTTCCCCGCGAGTGCGTGCGTCTTTCAGCACATCCTCGTCGATCAGCTTGACGGCTTCACTCCAGTCGGCCTTCTCCCATTCGTGCGGGTCAACGCTTCCCGCGATTTTTCTGATCGCGTCCTTGTACGCCTGCACGTTAGAACCAGCCATCAGTTTTTTTGTGTTTTTTTATCGGGTGTTAGCCTGGCGCTTCGAATCAGGATTTGCTTTTCATTTCTTGCGCTGGCGCTTGGGCCGGCTGGAAGACGAGGTCGACGCGGTCGTAGGCGCGGGGGGATCGGGAGCGGGGGGCTCGACCGCCTTGCGCTTGAACGAGCCCCGCTCGCCGCAAAAACGGAGCACGGGGCTCGTCGTGGGCGCCGTGATGTCATCCGGTATGCTACGGCCGAGGTGCCGCATTTCGTGCAGCAGGACCTGCGCGAACTTCCAAACGGCGTACTCGGCGGCAGTGCGCTTTTCGGCGTCAGCCTCCGGCACTTTCCAATGGTGCGCGTACGCGCTAGGAGAAAACCTGTACCTGAGATACGTGCGAATGCAAACGAGCGCATGCGGGCACGCGACTTTGTCTGCGAGCAGCTGCGGGAAGCGGTTCCTGAATGTCAGATGGTCAAACGCCCTCTCTGCGCCTATGTCGTTGACGATGCTGTTGGCATCGGCGCCATAAGCAAGAAGATGATGCTCCATCGAAAAAAACGCGAGCAGCCGTTCAAACTTCTGCTTATCTTCTGTCTGCGCCAGATACGCTTGTTGCGCGTTGTACGCCGAAAAGGTGCACAAGCCGAGCGCGGTCAGCCCGCACCTCGGTAATCTGGTATTGACGAACAATAGAAGGATCTTTTTGTACGCTTCGCGCGTCGCACCGCGGGTATCGCTGTTTGAAGCGGGTAATGTTGAAAAGCTGTAATTCAGCTTCCCCATGGCGACGTTCAATTTCGTAACATCGGCGTCCATGATGGCCTGCTCGATCGAATGCAGGATCGGGCCGACGTCGCTCTTTGTGAAATGCAGCACCACGCCCTCGCGTTCAATATCAAGCTTTTCCAGGCTCTGGTGCAGGCGCTCTATTCTCGCCTGCATCTCTGCTTCGGTTTTCGCGCGGGCGAAATAAACGAAGTTCCCTTGGCGCTTGTATACGCTCAGCGTTTCTTCCAGCTCTTTCACCTTCTGCTGTAGCTGCTCCCGTGTAAGCTGTTGTTGGTGCTGTGCCATGCCGCTTCTGCTGTTGTTGCTGTCGCTTTTTTTTTCGAATTTTTATTTTATCTGCGGGCGGGTTTGGCCGGCCGGCGCATGTTATCAGCTTGGCGCCGCGGGGGAGCCGGGCGGGGTGATCGGCATGGGCAGGAGGCGAGCCACGCCCGACACGGTCTTGCAGATCGGGCACTCGCCCTTGCGCTCGTAGCCGCCTGTGAAGCAGCTCTCGCACATGAAGACGTGCGCGCACTCCTCGAATACCACCTGCTTGGGCGCGCTCAGGCAGACCTCGCAGTCCGGGCCGAGCTCGGCGTGCAGGGCCAGCGTGAAGTTCTCCAGCGGGCCATCGCTCGCGGGGGCGGCCCCCTTCCAGCGTCCCTCCATCTTGGCGAGCAGCGCGGTCCGGGCGCCCGCGTCCAGGGGGACGAGCGCGGCCTCGGGCACGTCCCGCTTCACCTCGTCCTCCCTGAACACGCCCAGGCGCTCGAGCTCCTCGACCATATTGCGGCCCGTCCCGATGTTGAAGGGGCGCAGGGCGAGAAGGCGGACCGGCAGCTGGTTTTGCCGTGCTGCGTCCCGGAGCAGCGCGAGCAGGTTGCGCATGCACGCCTCGATCCACAGCGCGTGGCAGGGGGCGGGCGCTCCGGCCCGGAGTCGTCCGAGCGCCACCTGCGACGCGAGGATGATCTCGATCCAGCCGTGCGGCAGCATGAGCACACGAAGCTCGTCCGAGGCCGAGCGGGTGGCGGCGCACTCGGGCGTCATGATGTGTCCCTTGACGGCGTAGTGGGCGGCCGCGTCCGCGGCGAGCCGCAGCGCCATGCCGCGCCGTTCGTGCTTGTCGCCGGTGAAGTGGAGGTACGCCGCCCGGATGAAGGCGGGGCGCAGGGCCCAGCCGGCGTTCTTGCGCACAAACAGCTTCGCGTCCGGGAAGTAGTTGTGCAGCACCGCGAGGTGCGAGTAGAAGGGCAGGGGGACGGGCGTCCCGGGGTCCTTGAAGTGGAACACCTCCACGCCCGCCTCGAGGGCCTCGAGCGCGAAGCCGAAGACCAGCTCCTCGTGCTCGTTCAGCGCGGCGTGCATGCCGGGGTTCATCTTCTCGAGCGTGCCCCGGATCGCGCCAAGCTGCGCGTGCACGAACTGGTACGCGCCGCCGCCCACCGCGCTCACGATCCGCTGGTACACCTCCTTCCCGGCGCCCGTGTTCAAGTCCAGCACGCCGGGGTCGCGCGCCCACGCGCATAACACCCGCTCCATCTCGTCCAGCTTCAGTCCGCGCCGCTCCTTGATCGTTGCGCAAATCAGGCGCACGACCTCGCCTGCGTCCTCGCGCCTCTGCTTCTGCGCCGCTTCGTCTCGGTTGTCCGCCGCCATGCTGTCGGTTTTTTTGCGTTTATTTCGTGGTTTTCTTTGAGAGGGGCCGCGCGCGGCATGGCGGCTGCTCGCGCTCAGTCGGAGCAAATCTCCATCGAGGCGAGATAGCGCTCGAGGACGGCCTCCATATTCGTGAGGGGCAGGCACGGGTAGTACCGCCCTTGGTAGCAGAACTTGCCAGAAAAAACGGCTCGCAGCTCGCTGGCGAGCGCCTGATTGGCCTGGGCCATCGGCTTCAACACAAAGTAGGCCCACACAAAGTAGCCCTGGATGCGCTTGTTGTCCCAGGAGAGGGGAGGGTGCTCCTGCATGTCACTCAGGTTCGACAGCTTGTCAGCCAGCTTGATCATCATCGCCTGGGGGCTCTTCTTGGGCGCGTTGGCGATCTGCGCGCGCTTTCGATCGGCTTTGCTCAGGCTCTTGTCGTCCGTCACCTCGGCCACAAAGCCCGCCACGCGCTTGCCAAACAGCTTCTCGATGTCCTCAATGCACGCGCCGTTGTGCTTGCAGTCTTCCACGGTGTCGTGAAGGACGGCCGCCGCCAGCACGTCGGGGTCTCGCACCTGGCCGATCTCCACCAGTTTGCACATCACGTCGATGGGGTGGTTCAGGTAGGGAATGTTGGGGTTGCTCTTCCGAAACTGGCCCGTGTGCATCTTGGCCGCGTACTGGGTGGCTCTGACCACCAATTCCATACTGTCGCATTGCTTGCTTGCCATTCTCACCGCTGTTTTTTTTGAATTTTTATTCGGCGCCTTCTGAGAGGGCCGCGTGCGGCATGCTACTTGCGCGCGTGCTTGCGCGCCCGCCTGGCCCACACCGGCCCGCCCAGCAGGGCGAAGGTTCTTGGACGCTTCCGCTTCGCCCGCTCGGCGGCCGGCTCTTCTCCCGAGGTGTTCCCGCACGCTCGTTCCAGGCGTTCGCGCGCCACCCCTGCAAACTCCGCCAGGAGCTCGGCCGCGAAGGGGCGCCTGCCCAGCTCCAGGGCGGCGACCGAGGCCGAGCAGAGCCCCCCGAACGGCTCCCAGACGACGTCGCCCGGCTTCGTGCACGCGCCCAGGATGCGGTGCATGAGCGCGAGCGGCTTCTGGTTGATGTGCACCGGGCTGTGCCCGAGCTTCAGGCGCTCCACCCCGCGCAGGGGCGGCACGTTCCACACGTTGGTGACGCCGTACTCAAAGTTCCACTGGTAGCGCAGCGCGTCCCACTCCTCGGCCCTGATCGTGCGCGCGCCGTCCAGCGAGAAGTAGGGGCGGCCGCGCGCGTCCCCGTGCGCGGCCGCGTAGGCCGCCAGCTTGCGCACCACGGCGCCCTGGGGGAACATCCACCGGCCGTCCTTGCACAGGTAGTTGCGCGCGATGGACGTCTTCACGCCGCACGCCTCGTTGGCCTGCCTGAATTTCAGGCCGGCCCGCTTCCACTCGGCGCGCAGCCAGGCCTGGGCAAGCACGCGTCGCCCATTCTTAAGGCGGACCTCGGGCGCGCGCGAGTAGAACACGCACAGCTCGCTGACCAGCGGGAAGCGCCGCCGCGTCCTCCCGTTCACCTTGTGCGTGCAGTGCGACGGCCCCTTGTCCCAGATGTGGCAGCGCTCGAATAGCCACCCGTGCCGCTCCAGCAGCGCGTGCAGCTTGGCCCAGCCCAGGTCCCCGATCCAGAGCCACAGCGTGGTCGAGGACTTGGCGAGGCGCGACCAGGCCCGCACGTGCGGCTCGTACGCCGCCTCCAGCGCGTCCACCGACGCGGGCTCGCCCGGGTACAGCCCCAGGCCGTACGGGCCGTCCGATATGATGCAGTCCGGCGCCTCCCACCCCTCGTAGCACGCCAGCGAGTCTCCGTGCGTCAGCTCGTACGCGGGGTCGGTCATGGTGCGCGCCGCGTTTGCGCCGTCCCGCCTCACGACATAAAAATTCCTTTTGGCGCGCCGCTTGAGAAGAAGCAAAAGCGGGGGACGCCCGCCCCCAGGCGGAATTTCGCCGCCCAGTAGGCATTAAAATCTGGACGAAATCGGCCCGCCCGGGTTCCCAACAACCATCAGAAACGCCACAAGATGAAGCTATTCCTGCTCTTGCTACTCGGCCTCGCGGCCGTCTCCTGCGCCCTTGCGGGCGGAAACCCGCTCGAGAAACTATGCGACCCCTCCGACCCCGGCTTTTTGGCGCAGCACTCGGCCGCCTGGTCCCAGATCGCCGCCAACAACGACCAGGGCTGGGTCTGGCACCAATCCACCTCGGTCGTGATGCCCGTGCCCACCGACAACGGAGTCATGTTCGTGGAAATCCAGCACTACACCTGGTACCACCACGTCGTGTGGAGCGACGAGAAGTGCGCCTACATCGAGATCCAGCTGTGGCCCAAGTACGCATTCAACCCCGTCACCTACGAAGCCGTCTTCGCCGGCTGGGGCATCCAGGAGATCGAGGTTGGGCACAAGAACCCCGCCTACCGCCAGACGGACAGCATCCCCCCGCTCCCCGAGCTTGCGTTCACCGAATACACCGTTCAGTGGAACACCCCCTACCTGGCGGACAGCGCCAACGTCATGGGCGCCATCACCTACGAGGCCGGCCTCGGCCCCGACACCATGATGCACAGCTGGCACAGCCCCCTGGACAACAGCGTCGTGTTCTCCGGCTTCATCGTGAACTATGAGCAGGGCCACTACCGCGAATACACCTACGGGTTCCGCGTCCAGACCGTCCCTGGAGTGCCCGAGAGCGTCGTCAAGATCATGGTAAGCATCGAGTCTCGCGCCGCCCAGGCCCCCCAGGAGATCCTGGATGCTCTGGCCTGGTACGACTCCGTCAAGGACCTCGAGGACCCCCCTCTCACCCAGGACCCCGGCGACCTTACCGGCCAGCTGCCCCCCGTCTTTATTTACTCCCCTCCAGCCGAGAAGGTGGCCGAGGATTCTGCGAACGTGTCCGACGCCATCCCCGCTTCCACGCACGGACTCGCCTTCCCCATCAACAGCCTGGAGAGCTACAACCTCGCCCTGGCCGCCCTGGCCGGCTCTCAAGAGTAAGCCGTCCGCTCGCAAATAAATTTCCGACATCAAACACAGCACGTGCGATTTATTCAGATTTGTTCAGCCTCTCCGCGCAGGCCTCCGCCTCCGCTTCCGTCCCATGGAACACCACGCGTCCCGCGCGCCTGTCGACCACGCACGCCGTGGTGTACTTAGGGTGGGGCTTGCACTCCAGGCCCGCCGCACGAAGCATTTTGTGCGGGGAAAGCTCCCGCTCGTCTTTGGCCCTGGGCGAGACCAACTCAGGCGCGCCCTTTCTTGCCCTCTTGTCATCCTCGTCGTCACTGGTGCGCTCCGGTATGGGGGACAGCGTGGGCTCGAACCAGTGTGATGCTGTGCGGTTTGTCAACGCCATGTTTGCCGGTTCGAATAAATCGGCAGTTTAATTTCCAAATGCGGCGATTTGGCAATTTGTTTTCTCCCGCCGGTTCTCAAAAACGATCGGACGCGCGGGGTCGTACTCGGTGCACTCCGGGCGCGAGGCGCACGCCCAGCAGGCGTGCGCCAGCAACAACAACAGCAAAGTCGGGTTGAACATCTTTGCGCTTTGATTTTTTCCAGGGGGTAGTCTGGGTCGGGACGGACGCGGCATGTTTTGTGAGATGGTGTTTTAATATCCGCCTGTTCAGGGCTGGCTCTCGGCCCACGAGGGCACGGGGATGGAGTCGATGCTGAGGGTGGCGCCGGTGGAGGGCTGCACGGTGACGGTCTTGGGGATCAAGCCGGTGTCCATGGGGAGGCCGGCGTCCATGAAGGCGGCCGAGGGCGAGATGCTCGAGTCGTCAGTGTAGCGGTTGGGGTAGCCGCGGTATCCGTTGAAGGAGTTGGAGTAGTCGGTGCCCTGGAAGCCGCCGCGGCCGTTCTGGACGGCGGACTCGACCTCGAAGGCGAACGCCTGCCCGCCCAGGATGCGGGGGAAGAGCTGCTCGAAGGGGCAGAACTCGTAGTAGCAGCCGATTGACGAGCGCTGGCCGCTGCGGCAGAAGAAGATGATGCGGTCCGGGTTGGTCTCGCGGATGATGGCGTCGACCTCCTTTCCGAAGAGCGGGTTGAGGGTCTTGATACCGGTCTTGGCGTCGACAAACTCAACGGGCACGGTGTAGGTGATGTCGGACATGCTGATCGAGGCGATCTCCGAGGGCGCGTACGAGTGGGGCACGCCGCCCACGGTGAACTCGATGGCCTCGGCGTTGCCCGCGCCGGTGTTGACGAGGTGGGTGATGAAATAGTCGGGGATGAGCACCTGGCTGGTCTGCAGGGTGACGCTGTTGGCCTGGGTGGGCGCGCCCACCCAGTGGGTCTCGTCAAAGGTACGCACGTCGATGTAGATCACCTTCTGGCCGCCCACGCCCGGGCCGTACTGCGGCTCGTTGGGGATGCTCTGCTGCTGGTAGGCGTACATCGAGGCGTTAGCGTTGATGTTGATCAACGGGGGAGTCAAAGTGCAGAGGCGGTCGATGGGCAGGCTGCCGCGAGTGTGCCACTCGAGGCCGGGGATGAAGCCGGGCCAGCCCGGGGGCGGGTTGTTGGGGTCGAACTGGCGGCACTGAGGCTGCGGGTAGCAGTCCACGCACTCCTCGCACACCTCGCACTCCTCGCAGGGAGGGGTGGGCGGGCCGCCCTTGACGATCATGATGCAGTCGTCGTCTCCGATGTCGCTCTTGATGCTGTAGATGCCGACCACGGCGGCGATTCCCAGGCCCAGCAGCGCCAGGATGCCGATGATGATGCCGACCTGCACAAGGGTCGACTGCTCGTCCGATCCGCTGTACTCGCGGTCGTTGTAGCTTCCTTGGTTTCCGTTCATGTCAGGCCCGACGAGCTGCTCGTTGTCGCTCTCCCAGAAGGCGGCGGGTTGGCTCTTTCGTCTGAATCGAGACATCACTGTGTGTTATTGTTGAGATGTGAGGTTTCGAATTTTTGGAGAGCCGGGCCAGATTACATGCGATCTTTTAGCCTGCGCGAGCTGCGCTGGGGCAGCGGGGCGCAAGGTACAGGGGGTGCGGCGTACCTCGCCTCGGGAGCCCGAACGCGTGCGTGATCCGGGCCCCATTAAAACAACGCCATTTACGGTATACTTGGGGGCAGAAAACACCTTGAAATGGCCGATTTCGAATTCAACGGCGGACGGCTGCGGCTGTCGCGCAGGAAAAATACCGGCAAGCGAGACTACGAGCGCGTGGCAGAGGACGAAGGTAGTGAGGACGAAAGCAGCACGTTTCTTTGGGTGCTGGCGGGCCTAGCTGTGCTCCTGGGCATCGCGGCACTTGTCATTGGCATCGTCGCGCTGGTGGAGGTCAAGGCGCACGAGCCGCACATCGACCCGCTGTGCAGCGCGGCGTGCTGCGAGGAGACCGAGACGCTCGCCCACTACGACTTCAACAATCCCTACACACCCGCCTGCTTTCAGAATAGCTCGTCGTGCGCGTTCCAGCTCTTCCCGCTGCCCGGGGACGCGCCGGGCGTGTCCAGCTACGAGGCGAACGACGCGGCAGGCGGTATCACCACGGGGCAGGGCCCGATGTGCATCGACTCGCGCCCGTTCCACTTCACGGTGCCTGCACAGGGCCAGGGCAGCGGCCCGCACCCGCTGGGCGGGCTGGACCACGTCAAGTTCCTCGCGTACATGAAAAACGCGGAGGGCAACTTCGCGGGCTTCCCCACGCGCATCGAGGGCGAGGACGACTGCGAGGGCTCGTACGAGCTGGTGTACACGGGAAACGTCACGTGCCAGGTGGAGCTCGCCCTCTACAACTTCCCCTACAACAGCACCGACGTGCCCTTTCCGTACGAGGATTATCGGCTGGCGGCGTGCGGGTTCAACACCATCGCCTTCCAGGACTACAACGATGGGCCGGGCAAGGGCGCCTGGCAGGTGGCCGACTTCTTCTTCACCAAGGAGCGCATCTTCATCGTCAACGAGCGCCTGCCGTTCGGCAAGCCGGGCTTCGGCGGCACTCTGAACGATTACAACGGCTACACGAGCGTGGTGCCCGTCGCGCGGCGCAACGAGGACGAGTACCACAAGGTGGCCATCGCCTTCAACGCGCACAAGGGCACCATCCGCTACCTGCTGGACGACCGCGAGGTGCACCGCATCAACCGCGTGGGCTTCGCGCCCGAGCTCTGCGACACCGCCATCGCGCACGGCGGGCAGAACGAGGCGGTGTTCCCCGAGTACATCTCGGCCGGCTTCGGCACCTTCAGCATTTTGGACGCGCACATGTGGGACTACGGGCAGTGCAAGGAGAACCGCGCGCTGGCGCGCCTCGGCGCGGGGCCCGTCTACCAGGACCCGTTCACGCGCGACCAGTACGGCCAGTTCGAGTACCCCGGCAGCTTTGTCAGCGAGGCGCCGGCCTACCGCGACCGCCTCTGGGGCCAGGGCGCCAAGATGTGCATCGACTCGCTGCACGTGGGCGTCCAGAAGTGCGGCTGCACAGAATAAACAAACGGTCAGATTGGATTTATTGCACTATGCCGTGCGAGCGATGGTCTTGGCCTCGGCGGTTGGCGTCCTCACGCTGGTCTGCTCCAAGAACCCCCTGATATCCAGCACGTAGGTGGTGACGCCGGTGTCGGTCGGCTCCAGCACGTCCAGCATATCGTAGTCGCGCGCCAGGTACATGAAGCAGCACAGGTGCGCGGCGGTCAACGTGTGTGATCCGGGGTCGCGCGTGATCGCGAGAGCCAGGTCGTGCGGCACGGTGCCGAACGGGGAGACCAGGTCGTCGGTCGCGCCGAGCCGGAAGCGCCTGTGCCTGGGCGGAGAGACGGTGATGTCCGCGTTCTCCGCGCGCGTCCTCCGCGCGATGCGCGGGAGCCTGAACTCGTACCGCTCGAGGATCTGCGTGATCCCGCGCAGCTTGGCCGTCACGATCTGCTCCCCGCGGTGTACCTTGACTCCGCGGAACAGCAGCACCAAAATGTACAGCGCGTTGAGCTCCGTCTTGCGCAGCCGCGTCTCCTCGGTGGAGTTGAACGCGTCCACGAAGCGCTCCGCGGTGATCTCCCCGTACGGAGTGGTGAACTTCTCCTTCATGGTGATGGCGTCGTTGGGGGCCTCGATATCCCCGTTGTAGATCTTGAGCTCCGTGGGGGTGATGGGCGGCAGTCGCTTCGTGAATTTGCTGCGTCCGTGGCGTCTGCGGCGCGGGGTCGCCCGCTCCACCATCTCGGCTGACTGGCTGACCCGGTTTCCCATTTCGCGTTCCCGCCTCGTCTGTGTTGTTGCCGGCGCGGGGTTGCGGGTTTATTTTTCAGCTTTGTTGGTCGGCGGGCTTGGTTGAGCCGCCCACAACATGCCACGTGCGTCCGGCTCTGGGCCAGAAAGGCGCGTGAGAACAACAAAAAAAGTGAGCATGAACGGCAACGCGCGAGAAGAGGAAATCGAGATGCGGGGGGCGGGGCCCCGCCGCCAGCACGAGCCGCTGTCAGTTGTGCCAGGCACGGCGACCCTGGTTGCTGCGGCCCTGATTGTCGCGGGGGTTTCTTGGGCCCTGCTGCCGATGGCAACGAACAACACGTGTGAGTGTGACATCCCCATCCCCGGGGGAGTCGTGGCGATGCGCTGCGAGGCGCTGCGCGGCGGCCAGGACGACGCGTTGTGCGGGACCGGGGACCACGATTACTGCGACTTCGATTTCACCCAGCTGTGCACCCAGCTTAAGGGGACGCGGTCCGTCTGCGCCGGGCGCGTCGTGGAGCACTGGCGCGGGCGGTTGGAGAGGATGGCGGCGGAAGACGAGGAAGTGTGCTACCGGACCGCGCGCATATTTTTCAATAAATCGCATCGTTGAGTGGGATTGTGTTTTTTACTCCACCGCGAGACGGCGCTCCACGTAAAAGTCGCGGATCGCCTTGTAGACGTCCATCTTGCCCGTGCGCACCTCGAGGTCGAGCCAGGTCTCGCCGCGCCGGATGCGCGGGATGTCCGAGGCGTAGCTGATCACCTCGGGGTAGTCGAAGCAGGGCAGGCGCGTGGCCCCGGACGGCTTGATGCTCGTGCAGGCGTGGCACACGAACACGCGCCGGAACGTGTAGTAGGGGTTGGCGGGCGTGTCGTGGAACACCCAGAACTGCCGCCACAGCTTGAGCTTCTTCCCCTGCGCGGGCGGGGCAGGCGCGCCCGGCTCGTCAAACAGGCCCAGCGCGAGCGCGAGCGTCATGTCGCCGCGCATGATCTGCCCGCACGCCGCGCAGGAGGGCGTCTGCTGCCGCGCGAGGTCGTCGCGCGTGCACGACCCGCAGATCAGGCCCCACTCCCCGTAGTTGGTCACCGAGAAGCCCATGTTGGAGCCGCAGAGGGTGCAGCACGAGTAGGCCACCACGCGCCCGCGCGCCTCCGTGCTGAGGATCACGTGGCCCACGGTGGGCCACGACGCGATGGGCACCGACCCGCACAGCTGCGCGGGGGCGGGCTGCCCCGGGGCGGGCTGCGTGAGGTCGCGCAGCGTGTCGCGCAGCAGGCCGACGTCCCAGGCGCGCGCCGCCGCCTCGATGCGCGCGATGCTGCGCGCGCCGGCCTCCTTGGACGCGGTCGCGCGCGAGGAGGAGCGGCTCGCGCCGGGCCTGTTGCTGCACACGATGCCGCCGTTCATCGGGACGAAGCCGGAGGTGGACTGGCCGTAGTAGTTGTGGGCGGACGCCTCGTTCTGCGCGGCGTGGAAGGAGACGAGCCGGTTGCAGCAGGTGGAGATGGAGATGGCGGTGGCGCGCGGGTCCGGGCGCATGAGCTGGGTGCGCCGGCGCACGGCGGCCATCTGCTTGCGGGCGATGTGGTCGGGCAGCAGCAGCACGGACACGGAGTAGTGGGCGTGGAGGGCGCGCACCACGTACGAGAAGACGGCCCAGCAGAGCGGGGGCATGAGGTTGAGCCCGCGCTCGATCACGTCCATGTTCTCGGCGGCGGCGAGCATGTCGAGCGCCCACCAGACGAGCAGCGAGGAGGCGGGGTGGAAGAGGAGCGAGGGCGAGTCCCGGGCGACGAACCGGTTCAGGTCCAGCAGAAACACGACCAGCACGATCTCCTCGTTGGGGCGCAGCGCGTGCACGCGGGCGCGAATCGCGCGCGCCGCGAGGTCCGGCAGGCGCGCGTGCTTGTACCCGTTGACGCTGCGCTTGAGGTCCATGTTGTCGACGATGCCGCGCAGCGTGCGCACCACGTTGTCGATCGAGGGCCGGTAGATGTGCTCTTTGAGGGGCTGCGTGGCGCGGCGCGTGCGGGCCGCGAGGGCGGCCTGCGAGGTGAGCGCGGTGGCGAGGGCGGCGTACTTGGGGCCGGACGCGCGCAGACGCTCCGCGAGCCGGGCGTGCTGCTCCTCGAAGCCGTCCGCGAAGGCGCGCTGGGCGGCGGCGTGCTGCGCGAGGCTCTTGTTCTTGAACAGGTCCTTGTCCTTGAGGAACTGGCTGATCTGCTGCCGCGGGACGCCGCCCGCGTACATCTGGCGCGCCATGCGCGTCTTGTGCCGCACGCTGTGCTTGTAGTGCGCGTACGCGGGATAGTTGAGCAGGATGAATTGCTCGTAGGTGGGGATCTGCTCGATGTAGAACACCAGCACGTTGGTCAGGCACAGCGTGTACAGCACGCTGCAGCTGCTCTGCTCCTCGCGCAGGCGCTCCATCGCCTCCGCGCCCCCGTGCACCCCCAGCGCCGTGTCCGCAAAGATGTGCAGCCCCTTCAGCAGCGGGAGGCGGTGCTCGCTGTGCTCGAACCCGCCCAGCATGGTCAGCTGGAACGCGATGCGCGTCATGTGTAGGTACGCCATGTTCTGCGGCGCGTACGTGCTGTGAATCTCGCTCGAGTCGCGCACCTGGCACAGCCGCGGCAGCAGCTTGCGCGCGATGCTGTGCAGCCGGCTCACCTGCTCCAGCACGAGCCCCGTCACCCCCATGAAGCCCCCGGACGCGCGCACCTGCGAGTCGCTCTGCGCCACCAGCGGCGGCAGGATGAACTCGATGTTCAGCACGAGCGTGCCCATGTCGGGCAGCATCCCTTCGTGCAGCGACAGCGCGTCGTGCGGCTGGCACTCCTCGTAATGCGTCAGGAAGCTGCACTCGCGCGGGAGCGGGGCGGGCAGCGGGTCCCCGCTCTCGTCCACCAGCTTCCGGCACACCGAGGGCACAAACTCGTAAAAGTCGGCGTTGGCCAGCAGCCCGCCGTCCATCGTGCGCAGCAGCAGCTTGTAGTGGCTGTACGCGTACGTGTAGAGGTCGTGCATGCGCCGCCTGATCGCCCGCAGCTCCCGCTCCGCCCCTCGCCAGTTGTCGCGCGCGGCCTCGCGCGCCTTTTCGGGCAGGTCGCTGTGCTTGGACACGGCGAACAGGTAGCGCTGCTCGAGCAGCATCAGGGTCCGCTCGGCCTCCTCCAGCCGCGGGCGTTCGTACTGCACGAGCCACTCGACCGCGAACATGCGCGCCATGAGCAGCCAGATCACGGAGTAACTCGCGCAGAACTCCGCGTGGGTGAAGGCGGCCGGGTCCAGCTCGGCGATGGCACGCGCGGCGTCCGCCCACTCCGCCTCGCGCTGCGCCTCCACCCCCACCGCGGCCGCGCCCACGCGCACCGTCTGGGTCAGGCAGCTGAACAGCGGGCCGCGCAGCGCCGCGTCCTCTCCTTCTTCGCCGTCTGCCTGCTCCGCGGGCACGGTCGTGCTTTGGTACGTGGAGCGCACGCCGGGGTCCAGCTCGCGCAGCGCGATCTTGCGCCCCACGACCAGGTCCCAGATTTCGCCCATGTGGTGCGCGGTGACGAAGCGCCCGCGCTCCACGGCGTAGCGCACGGCGTCAAACTCGTCCGCGAAGGCTGCGCGCACGAGCTGCGGCACGCTGTCCTTGCGCCGTGCGAAGCACTCCGCGTAGTACACGGAGAGCCGCTCGCGCGGCACCTCGCGCTGCTGCGCGACGGCCTCGATGTGCGTGTAGGGCTGGTCTGTGGCCAGCGGCACGTTCGGCACGGGCTGGCGCAGCACGTGGTCGTCAAAGTAGGCGCCCGGGATGTCGGCGTCCAGCGGGGCGGCGGGGTTGAGCAGCCACTGCGTGCCGGCCGTCGCGCCCGCCAGCTGCTCGCGGAATATGTGGTAGTAATACTCCATGTCCCAGTCCTGCAGCACCTTGAGGCGCTTGTAGATGCGCGGGTTGTTGGGCTTGGTGGGCCGGTGGAACCAGGTGAGCAGCGTCTCGGCGATGGTCTGGCGGACGATGTAGGCCAGGTACAGGCGGCGCGGGGCGAAGAAGCGGCCCAGCAGCGCGTTGTCCTTCGTCACGTACTTGGCGCCCGCCTTTTCTGCGTTGAGCTCGGGGTCCAGCTGCAGCGCGAAAGCGGCCAGCGGCGCCTCGAGGTCGACCGTGTAGTTGAAGAGACGGCACGAGCGGACGTGCGTGAGCCACAGCCGCATGCCCATCAGCACCTCGGGCAGGCGGGCGGCCGTCGCGCGCAAATCCGCCTGGAAGATCGCGTCAAACGGCATCGGGATGCGGTCCGCCCCCATGAAGTTGCGCGCCGTGTGCTCGCCGTTCTGCGTTTTTAGGTTGATCAGTATGCGCAGCTGCTCCTCGCGCGGCATGCTCGCGTCAGAGCAGTGGCTCGAGAACGCCTCGAAGGTCTCCTTGCTGACGGCGCGCATCCAGTACTCCACCGACACCGGGCCCGCCTTGACGTACTCGATGTCCTG